>Ga0208766_1000089_pt1 | contig 45715 bp, 49 predicted proteins | sample ETN01SmetaG_3_FD_185792 | JGI IMG/M metagenome (GOLD analysis project Ga0208766, IMG submission 185792) | Marine microbial and viral communities from oxygen minimum zone, Eastern Pacific Ocean - ETNP2014F12-01SV263 (SPAdes) (version 2) | ecosystem: Environmental > Aquatic > Marine > Oceanic ... | reverse complement strand
GGCCTGATGTCTTTCATCGGCGAGGCACTCAAGTCTGCTTCACCCGATGGCGAAGAGTGGTGGAAGTAGTTTCAGTGATTGGCCCATCATCTTCCCTACCCTATGATTCATCAGACTGTTCGTTGGAACTTTGTAATTGTTGATCACGGGCAACAATCCAACGGATAGCAATTGGCGTGGCAACTAATGCAGTGATGGCGATAACCGGCAATCTCCAATCCATCTCTATTTCTACCGGTCTTTCAATAAGCCAAGTGAATCTCAACTCAGACTCTTGGAAATCAGATGACCACTGGAATAGATTAGTTGTATGATGTCCGACCACAGTCACAGCATGATGAAGGTCGTTGAAGGTAGTCAAGGGTGTAGACACAACATTAGCCTCATCATCTAATTCGATTGTGATTGTAGAACCGGGAGTGATAGTCAATAACATCCCATCAGAAAGTATTCTCCATCCTGATTTGAGTACTTTTTCTGATTCATCAATCGTTAATAAATCGTCACCCGAAGCATCGATTACTTGTTGGATATTGCCTTCAAACTGTAACTTCACAGTTCCCGGAACATTCCATTGTTCTCTCGATTGTAAAGTGACTTGGATAAGACTGCCATCGGTTGTAACTGATTCGGATGCCTCTTGACCAGAAATTCCATGATGATGCCATTCACCCCATGTAGTAAACCACACATTTTGGTTTTCAATTAATTCGATTGCGTCCTTATCTTCCCTGAGTTTTAAATCATCAATCCTTGCTCTCCAATAAATACTGACTAGAGAATCTTCTTCTGCTGATTCAAGTAGAGTTTGATTAGATACTCCTTTTTCCAAACTTCCCCCATTCCTTGTCATAACGACTAGCCCATTGGGTGAATTAGAAATTTTATCGCCTATTATTTCAAATCCTGAATTAACCAATTTCTCTGCGGTTACAGAATCTATTGAATCGCCGGGAATTCCAAATGAAATTGGTTGACCACCCCATCTCGAGGCTTCGGTGAATCCACTTACATAGTCCCTACAATCTTCGATAACCCAGTTCTCTTCAACTGTTTGAACATCTTCATATCCATGGCAACCGAACTCGTCACCATGCTCAAGTCTTTCAGGACCGATTATGTTAGTGAGCCAATTGTCATCATCCCAATCTGCAACCACATTGGGCGTAATTATTGGTAGTAAAATGACTGTGAGGAGGAGAAGCCCTACAACCCTCCTCGGATTCATACTGTGCGCTCACGAATAAGGGAGATGAAGTCATCGGAGAGCCGGAAAGCAATAATTGCAGCACCTCCTCGGCAGTATAGATGCCTGACCTGAATGCTGAGTCATTGGCAACCATATCACGTTTGACACAATTAGAAGGCACAGGACGAGAATTTTCTACACCATTTTTCTATAGGGCCTTGATGAAAGTCGCACCACCTCTAGTTCGAAGTGTAACAAATGTGAGATATAGTGGATTGGAACGGATACCCTACACAGGGCCTGTAATAATCACAGGAAATCATACTTCACACATAGACCCTATTGTGAAGATTATGGGGGTGAGAAGACCCGTTCACTACTTAGCAAAAGCAGAATTCTTTGAAGACAAAAAAGTTCAAAAATTGATGGCTTCAACAGGACAGATTGAAACCACAAGAGAAACAGGTGCTGTTGAAGCTCTTGCGATGGCTGTTGATGTACTAGAAAATGGTCAGGTGATGGGTATTTTCCCAGAAGGGACTCGTTCACGGAATACTGAAGCACCCTTCCTGTCTAAGGGGAAAACGGGGGTTGCTAGGCTTGCTGCTAGGTTTCCCGAAGTCCCTGTAATCCCAATGGCAATTATTGGGGCGCGAGGATTCCTCAAGCCCGGTTCGGCTATTGTAAACCCACTCGCACCCATAGATGTATCAATTGGAAATCCAATCACTTTCTCACAATGGCTTGGTGATGAAGAAGGAGCTGGATTAAATGATGAAGGGATTGAACATATTGCTTCGTTAGATGAACACGGGCAGCGCTCAATAATGAAATCACTTTATCGTGATTTTACTGATCAATTAATTGATACATTCAGAATTCTAGGCGCTCCATAGTGAGTGGATATCGCCGTATCGTTCATGGACTATCGCGGTTCACGTGGTTAAGTCGGCATGGAGCAATACCTCGCATTTCTCAAGCGCATCCTTGATGAAGGGATGGATAAGGGGGACAGAACTGGGACTGGAACGAGATCTGTTTTTGGCCACCAAATGAGATTTGATCTAAGTCAATCGTTCCCTGCAATAACTACTAAGAAGGTACACTGGCCAAGTGTTATTCACGAATTATTGTGGTTCATTTCAGGAGATACAAATGTTCACTATCTACAGGAAAATAAAGTCCGAATTTGGAATGAATGGGCTGATGAAAATGGAGATTTAGGGCCCGTATATGGGAAACAGTGGCGAAAATGGGAAACTCCAGACGGACGAATTGTAGATCAAATCCAGGCTGCAATTGAGTTGATTAAGACAAACCCACAGTCCCGTAGAATCATTGTTTCGGCATGGAATGTCGGTGAACTCGATGAAATGGCACTTATGCCGTGTCATGCCTTCTTCCAGTTCTACGTAAATGATGGGAAACTGTCTTGTCAACTCTATCAAAGAAGTGCGGATGCATTTCTCGGCGTTCCGTTTAACATATCCTCCTACAGTCTATTGACTTGCATGATGGCACAAGTTTGTGGACTTGAAGCGGGGGAATTCATTTGGACGGGAGGAGATTGCCATTTGTATCTGAATCATCTTGATCAAGCAAAGATGCAGATTGAGCGAGAACCGCTTGAATTACCTAAACTAAGACTCAATCCTGTGATACTAGATATCGACGATTTCACTGGAGAAGACATTGAAATTATTGGATATGAGCACCACCCTCATATTTCGGCTCCAATTTCAATCTGAGGTGAGGACATGAAGATTACAATGATTGTAGCAATGGATGAAGATGGTAATATCGGCCGAGGAAATGAACTTCCTTGGAAACTTTCCTCCGATATGATTCGTTTCAAGAAGTTGACTGAAGGGGATGGCTTCAATGCTGTAATTATGGGGAGGAGAACTTGGGAATCATTACCAGATTCATTTCGCCCCCTGCCTGAACGATTGAATATTGTCATGTCAAGAGATACCGGCTGGCGAGATGAAGGGGCCGAAACCGCACTTTACCCGGGACGGGCCATAGAAATTGCATATGCTGATGGCTGTGAGGAATGCTGGATAATTGGCGGAGCACAAATCTACGAAATGTTCCTAAATGAAGTGGAAGAAATTCATCTGACGGTAGCTCATACATCAAAGAGTGGTGATGTTAAATTTCCTGAATGGGACAAAACACTCTGGTCTGAACAGATAGTAGAGTCTGTCGATGCAGATGATATGAACGAGTTTTCTTCAACCTATTCAATTTGGAAGCGTCGATAAAATGACTGCTTTCGGAAAAAATATACCTAGCGTACTGCGTACAATATTTTCCATAGCAGGTGGTATTTTCTTCATTAATGTGGGAATAATGCACTTCACAGATACAAGTTGGTTTGAACCGATAGTACCCCCCTTACTAGGATCTGCTACATTCTGGGTTTTAGCAAGTGGAGTTGTTGAAATAATAGTTGGATTAGGACTAATAATTCCTAAAACAAGAGAGTTTTCAGGATTCTCTAGCGCCATACTCTTAGCGATGTTATACCCTGCTAATCTATACATGTGGGTTGGAGATATTGAACTGGGAGATGGTGCGTCGCTATCCCCTACTGGACATGTAGTCAGATTATTGCTACAAATCGGAGGAATAATTCTCAGTTTGTGGATTGCAGGATGGTCTCGTGACAAATCAATATTTGATTTAACCCATCAATTCATGCCATTCCGGAAATAAGTTAATCCTTGACCCTGACCCCCTAGGGTCATGGTTGTGATTCTAGACTTGTTGGTCGAACGACTAAATAATCTAAGTTGGATTGAATATTTCACCTTCGCAGTGAATGCATTTGTATTCTTATTCTCAAAACAAATTGCACAATTACATGGTGAAATTGATGAAGCAAAAACAAAAACAAGATTGCGGACCCTTCATTCATTCAACCTTACCGTTTTTGCAGCCTTCATTGTCTCAATAATAATGAATGACAGTTCATTTCCCGATGAACAAATTAGTCAATCATCTCTTTGCTTACTCATTTCCTATCTCATTTACAATATAGCTGATGGAATGATTCTGATTAGATATGGTGAAGACATCAATGTCATGGGGTCATCTAGACATGTCGAAACAGCCACATCTCGCACTCTAGAATTAATTGTACTTGGAATTGTTATAATTACATCAAGTATTACTCTAATCAATATCTGGGGCATTACGGGTATCTTAGAAACTACTGGCGCAGTAGGATTCCTAGCACTATTGATTTTCACAACCAAAGATTACTGGCTGAGGGATTTTCTAAGTGGAATTTTAATCATAAGTGGAAATAGTGCAAAAAGAGGGGATGTAATCTCAATTCCAGACATGGATGTCATGGGAATAGTCATGGAAATTGGGGGTCTACAAACAAGAATAAGAGATCTTGTTCAAGGTCATGATATAGAGGTCCCAAACCACTCTTTATTGACTAATCGTACTGATTTTTACAAACTAAATCACGGAGGCCCTTTCAAAGATTTTGTTGATTTTAACATTGGATACGAAACTAATACTGAGATAGTAAATAATTATCTTCGGGCCGTTTACCAATCCGCTAAACTGAATGTTGACGGATTAAGTGAGGCTAGGGAACCAAAGATTTCTTTGAAGGAAAATGCAAATAATGCAGTACGATGGAGATTGACATATTATGTTTCAAGACCATATAGAATATTGAAAATTAGAGATGCAGTTAACCTAGCTGCCTTTGACCTCCAAGAAGAACACGGAGTAGACCTAAGCACGCCTCAATTGGAGTTCTCAGTAGCAACGAATTAGTTTTCGGGCTGATATTCGGTAACTCTGATTCCTAATTTCCCTCTTCGGGCCTTTCTTTTCATTATACGATCCATCTTTTTGTGAAACTCGGTCTCCAAATCAATTTTCATTGCTAGTGAATGACCTAGAATCAGTATAAGCAAGTCGGCTAACTCCTCGGCTGCCTCCTCGTCTGGTTTGCCCTTGGTAATCGCTGCTGCGAATTCGCCTAGTTCCTCGACGGTCAAGGCCACGCGGTAGCCCATGTCGTGACCATGGTTCTCCTCAGATGCGAAAGCGTGCTTGTGGTGGAAAGCAGCAACCCGCGACATCATCGTCAACCAAGAGCCATCGGGGCTATCCTGCGCCTCTATCTCTATCCAATCGTCCACACTCACACGCCTTGCCATGGTGCTGGTGAAGCAAGGAGACCCATCAACGTAGGCCTGGAGGAGGATGAGAATATCTACTCCCTCCAGAAGGAAGAATCAGTGCTAAACCCGAAATTGCGGATAGTAATGCTGCTAAACTCAAAATAGAAAAAGTACGAAACTTTGCAGATGAATCGTTCTCTAATTCGGAACACAATTGTGCATCAATAACTCCACCAGTAAGTAAAGGATTACAATTCTCATCATGCTCCTTTTCTGCCTGATCCCATACTTGAATAGCATCTTTAATCATGGGTAGAAGAAATGCAGTAACGAAAAGTAAAGCAATTCCATGACGCCAATCTACCATTCTATCACCTTGTTAATTATATCATAATGATTTTAATAATTCAGTAATACACGCTGCAACTCGATTTCTCATACTTGCTGCCATAGAATCTACAGCATGATGATCAATTACAGCACCTCTATCACCCGGAGTTCTGCCAGCAGCCCAATTAGAAGAACATGACAGGGCTGCATGAGGGATGCCCGACTCAGCGACTAAACGGCTTTCGGGTCCTAAAGTCATACCAACGACATCGGCCCCGAGACGTACTAAAGCGTCGATTTCAGCGGGTGATTCGAATTGTGGGCCAATGCATTGTGCTACAATTAAACCATCAACGACATTTTGCTGCTGAGTTTGGAGTGTGCTTTTACAAATTTGATTCGCTTTCTCATTGAAAATCTTAGTTCTATCCGCGTGTATAGCATCGTCGTCATGAAATGTCCACGGTCTTATGGACAAATCGAGTACATCACCAGCGATACCGATATCACCAGGAGGTAGGTCTTCACGCATTGTTCCAACTGAATTGATACTAAGAATGAGGTCGGGTGAAATGGAAATCGCAGCGTGAATATTTGCTCGGTGCTCTATTTCATGAGGGGGGGTTCGGGTTTTTCCGTCCGCATGGTGCCTATCGATGACAAGTACTTCACCACCGGTAGTATGAATCAACAAAGATGGGACATCACCCCATGGAGACTCAATCCTAATTTTTGTTGAGTCTTCCTCTTGATGGATCAAATTGTCCACCAAAGAACTCATGCCAGTACCACACAGTACGGCTACTCGGACCATGTTACTCGCCTAGGGTTAATGTTCAAGGCGTTACCGCATCAGAATTATTCATTCTTGCCAGTTATCATTCTTGAAGACGGGCCACAAGATCTGCTTTCTTACCAGATACTGGTTTTCCAGCCTCTTTCAATAAGGACTTGAGTTCAGCAACAGTCAGTGATGCATAATCTGGCGTATCACTTGAATCCAATTCTTCCTCGGTTTCCTCAGGAGTACTATCAATGACTGCTTCTTCATCGGTTTCAGATTCAACAGGGCTCTCACTAATTTCAGCCAGTTCGGCACTTGCTTCAGCGGCAGCGAGAACATCGACTTCCTCAACAGAAGCAGCAGAAGCAGCCTTCTCCTCAGCATGAATCTCATCGAGAGTAGGACCCTCATCAACAGTAACTCCACTTTGTAACAACTGACTTCGGCGAATCATCACAGTACGTACTGGACTTATGGTTGAAACCGCTTCTTTAACCTTAGATTCCATAGTTCCATCAAGCACAAATTTCTGAAGTTGAATCCATGTTGATGTAGCTCCTATCTGTAGTATAGCGTCACGTGCACGTGTGCGCATCTCGGCCTTCTGGCTTGATTTAATTCTAGAACGAGAGATTACAAGCGGCTTGAATCGGATGTAATACCCGTCCTCTGATACAACATCGACTGTATCATCTATCTTACCGCGATGACGGCGAACCTGACGACGAATGTGATCCTTGAGAACATCATGGCCCACAAATTCAGTCAGTACATCGCCACCAAGTGCTTCAGTGACGCGGAAAATAACCTTGACATGCATCTTTGAAAAATCGCCATCAAGCTCATTCTGCATTATCTCAAACTTACGTCCAATTAGTTGATCTGTTTCCTCTGCTAGAGTCTCTCCGAGTACTCGGAAAGACCATGGATTACGAGGTGCCCGTATAGTGAACCAGCGCTTTGCCTTCCACTTGTCTCTCTGCTTGCGTGCCGCTGCCCTTGCCTTTGCGCCCTTTGCCATGAGAAACACCTCGTATCGGGGGCTACCCCGTTTGCGAGCCGTGCGACCCACCTCCAGTATATGAATGAAAGCCACAGTGCGCTAACGCTTCAAAGATGCAGGGCGTTGTATTCAAGGACGGTTAGCGCTTCCAAGGTTCATGAGTCTGCATAGTGCCGTCTGGCGTGTACATTGTAGTGCTGTAGATGATCTTGGCCTTATTGAAAATGCATTGCTCTCATTATCTAACGGTCAAGGTGAAGTAATTCATGAAAAATCAAAATCATATCATGGAGCACCTCAAACATTATTGGAACTGACTATTTCTCGAAAGAAGAATGCAAAAGAGAGTTTTCTCAGTTTAGGGCGCGAAGTACTTGAAACCATTATTGAGGGCGACATTGCAACATATATCGATGAAGATAAAACACTTCACCTCCGACTGGATATTGATGAATTAGTTCAAGGCAATGTGAGAATAGCAACAGGTTCAACCAGAAAGATTGGTGTAAAGGGAAAATTCAAGATTGAAGCTTACCCTGGTCAAAACCCAGAAGAAATAGTATCAAGTCTAATCACAGATAATCTAGCATAGTATTTTCTGCTTTTTGTTGATTAGGAATCCGTTGGATTCTTATGTTGTAGTCTAATCGCAGAATCAGGGAACGATATGACTCACGTAGTTACTAGCGCATGTGTTGACCATAAGTACCAAGATTGCGTAGCGGTTTGTCCAGTGGAGGCCTTTCGAGAAACAGACACTTATTTGGTAATTGATGCCGATGAATGTATTGATTGTGCTGCTTGTGTAGCAGAATGTCCAGTTGGCGCTATTTTCGCCGATACAGATGTTCCTGAGGAAGAAGAAGCCTGGATTGATAGAAATGAAACAGAGGCTCCAGATTTTGAGATTGCTACTGGAGATTCACCAGTACTCGCTGATTGATTTGACCAATTTAAGCACTGGGCTTCAAACATAGATTGATGAAGGCGTGCCGTGAGGCTCGAATATGCCTAACCGGGTCGACTTGAAGAAGATGCGTCACGGTACGGAATTGCTGAAGCGAGGATTCGCAAAAATGCAAGAAGGCGGCGTCATCATGGATGTCGTTAATGCTGAAGAAGCACACATTGCTGAGGATTCAGGGGCGACTGCCGTAATGGCACTCGAAAGAGTTCCTGCAGATATCCGCGCAGACGGCGGAGTTGCACGAATGAGTCATCCTGATTTGATTAAGGGAATTATTGAAACAACTAGTATTCCAGTTATGGCAAAAGCAAGAATTGGTCACGACGAAGAGGCTAGAGTGCTAGAAACTCTTGGAGTAGATATGGTTGATGAATCTGAAGTTCTGACACCGGCAGATCCGTTTTTCCATATAGCAAAGAATGATTTTACTATTCCATTCGTTTGTGGGTGTACAAATCTTGGAGAAGCAGTACGTAGAGTTGCAGAAGGAGCAGCCATGATGCGAACAAAAGGCGAGGCAGGGACTGGGAACGTCGTAAGCGCTGTTCAACATGCTAGACTTGTTACAAATGAAATAGAATATGCTCGCAAAGCAAATGAATCAGAATTACAGACAATGTTGGACACAATAATGGAAGGATATCATAGAGTTGAGAAAATTTCCAAATTTAATATAGAACCCAAGCAAACTCCCTTCGGCACACTAGGTGAATTGCGAAATGAAGTGAAATCTGCACTAGATGATGTTGTAAGGTTAGGGAGACTACCTGTTGTTACATTTTCTGCAGGAGGAATTTCAACTCCTGCTGATGCAGCACTAATGATGCAGCATGGGATGGATGGAATATTCGTTGGTTCTGGAATATTCAAGAGCTCAGATCCAGCAAATACTGCAGATGCAATTGTCCTAGCCACTCATCACTTTGAAAATCCAGAGATTGTTGCTGAAGCCAGTGCGATGATTGGAGAACCAATGCCAGGGTTAGAGATAGAAACCTTGGAAGTTCGACTTGAAGAACGTGGTTGGTAAATCACATTCATTTCAGATACGGCCACGAGTAGTTCCTAGCCGACGCCTCTTCCCCTTAGATGAGACTTTTTCACTAGTCGGTGAAGGATTATCTTCAGAACCAGTACCACCAAGAGTTAGTGAACCACTCTCAAGAAACATTCCTTCCAATGATTTAGCCAGTTCCTCATTCTCAGATGGCCCCCTTAGAGCATCTCTAACAGATTCATTGTGGTCACGGATAGTTTTCTCTCGCTCCTCACGCTGAGCCTTCATAGTATCTCGAATCTCATTGACTTGGTCTAGAAGTACCTTCATCTCACTATGTACCTCATCTGCAGATTTTCGAGATTCAACAAAAGCATTGTGGAGTCTATCACCCTCCGCACGAAGAAAGTCTCTCTCTTCGAACATTGGTTTGATCTCCTCCCACACCTCATCGGCCTCTTTATGAGAATCAATCATTGCCTGATGTTCCGAATCGGCCTCGGCTTTCAAACGCGAAATGGACTCATCCATGTCTCCTAGATCTATTGTAATTGTTTGATAGTCCTCCATAGAGGGCAGGAGTTCATTGCGCTTCCCTATGAGTTTTTTGAGATGTTTGAGTAACTTATTTTCATCCTCTAATTTGAGGCTACCATCCGTTTCAAGACGAGTCTCTATTTTTTCTATTTCTGCCTCGGTTTCGGATAATTCAATGACGATAGATTTGGCACCTCTCTCGTCATCTCGGCGACCTCTTTTCTTAGATATCAACTCACGAATGTGATTTTGAATTTCATCACGGCGAGCCTTGTGTAATCTTGCACGATCGCGAATTTCCTTCTGCTTCTCCTTTAGTAAATCAATTGCTTCGCGCAGAACTTTTCCCTGTTCCTGAACTGCATTACGGGAATCAGCTGCTCGGCGAGCATTCTCATTATGTCCATTTCTAGACTCACGCATACGCTTGAGTTTTGTCTCCATAGCATGGAGACGTGTCCTGAGGTCATCATCAGGACTAGTAGGCTCTTCAGACACAGTTGGCCGAAGTATGACCCCTTATTCAATGGACCTGTTTTAATTTCACAGGCCTAGAACCGAGCCAATGAATGGAAGAATCGGGGAAAGTATTGCGATGAATGCTCCGACAAGGAATAATGCACTGGTAGATAGACGTAATCGCGTCAATAAATCAGAACGGATTTGAACAGTTAGCACACGACCGGAAACAAGATTACCTTCGGTATCTTCAAGCCGAATTGTCACAGTTGCTTCACCATTTGCAGCAGGGAGCAAACTTTGCCAAATCATCCTTGTAGAACCCAATATATGAGGTAGCGATTCAGTAAGTTTTGGCTTCAAAAATGACTCATTAGTGAGGGGCACATGCGGATTTACCTTGAGGCGATATTCACATTCATTAGGTCGGAAATCAGGAGTTTGGATTCTTAATATCAAATCTATGGGTTCTTCTGTCTGGTTAAGAACAAAAGCGAATAAATTAGCAGGGCCAACTACAAGATTTTCCATATCGACATCAAACCACACATCTCCACTCCTACCTGATTCATACCTCATATGAAGTCTGTCATGAAGTCGGAAGAAGGGGGCACAATCAATTCTTGCACGTGCAAGAAGCCTGTCCCAAGTTTCCTCTCCTAATTCTGGATGAGTAAAGAGTCGATTAAGAGAATATGAATCGATCATAGGTTCTAATGCTTCCATGAATTCATCTTCGTCAATCAACGAACGACGACGAAGGTGGAGGAGATGAAGTAGTATTTCTTGCATCTGAGTTATTGAGTAATCAGACTTCACTTGACCTTCGACACCTCTCAAATATTCTGAAATTTTAACAGCCAATAATGGATCGACGTGGGCTTTGATAACGTCGGAGAACGGTCTTCGAAGTAGAGCTGGGTGCATTGGTGGAGAGAATGCATCCAACATACCCCACGATTCTGTCGCATTGAAACGTGGTTGATTAGATGCAAGGTAAACTCCTTGTCCTGCAAGTAAGGATCCTGTTGAGAATGCAACTAAATTAGGAGACAACGCTCCATCTTTATTCAGCCACAAGGCGACTGCGAGAAAGAATGTCGCCATGAATAAAAGAGAGAGTGTTGCTGTGACTTGGCGGTGTGAGCCATTGATTATGGCACGCATCTCAGCATACCCATGAGAACTTTTGAATGTCAGACCGGCTCTTGTTAATGACTGGGCTTCCAATTGAAATATCCTTCTAGTAATGGTTAACAAACGGAATAAAATTAGTAGAAGAGTTAGATCGGCGACCAAAATAAATAGAGAAAATAAATGAATTCCAGTAGCCATCCCTACAGGGGCAAATTCCTGAACGTGATCCACCCACCAACCAGGAGTAGTATTCCTGTAAGATTGGGCTAAACCAAAATCAATAATTACAATCATTGGCATAAAAAGAACTAATCTGGTACCACCTGAAATGAGGAGTCGGTCAATTCTTAAGAGAAAATTTTCCTGATCTCGGAGGCGGTTTACCTGACTTACTATAGGGATATCTGAATTATTATCAGAGGATTTCATCATTTCATTATCAATAGGTATATCCTGAATGTTTTCACGAGACCCCTCAATCTCTGAAATTTCATTTGCTAATTCGTTTAATGTTTGAGAAATATCATTATTTAATTCGGAAGTCATTACATCACCTCCGTTCGAACTAACACTCTCTTCTGCAAAGACTGTGAAATTTCAATCATAGAACCGTTAAGCAGTATTCCGTTTTCAGTTCGATCAATTCTAGTGCCGGTTTTCAGACCAATTTTTGCTAAAGTAATTGTATCAGGGCCGTTTGCTGCGATTATTTCAATAAAACCACCTTTGCCTTCAGGAATATTAGCCACTGGTAGTAAGACATTGTTTTCGAAGGCCAATACCTCTCTTTCAACCACAGGAATTCTTTGACCGGTAGATGTACTTACAGGGTAACCAAGCAGTCTATCTATTGAGGCTTCAAGCTCATCGCTTATTGAGTGTTCAATATCACATGCTGCATCTAAGACGTCCCCGGTAAAACCTATGATATCGGACAGTAATATCTCAAGTAGATATTGCCTTCTCTTTATTCTGGCCCCAATAGCAAAACCTTCCGAAGTAAGACGAGAACCACGGTATGGGATGTAGGTCACTAATTCTCTACTAGCTAATCTCTGAATCATCTCCGTAGTAGAGGCCGGGCTAACACTCATAGAATCAGCCAACACTGTTGTTTTGACTATTTCATCAGGCTGTTCGCGATGAAGTTCCCACATTCGTTTGAGGTACATCTCCTCAAATTCACTTAGTTCATTCATTGGAACCCTCCTCGGCAATAAACTCACTTCTACAAGCAGGACAGCGCGCTTTGACTGGACGCTTGTCCAATGGTACTCGCAAAGTTTGTTCACAACTTGGGCATGAGAGAAGATCATCTAGAGAACGTGAAATTAATTCATTTACTGACTCTTTTGGTGGCTCAGTATGTTGATTAGAGGGCTGAGCAGAAGAGTGAATTGGTGTATTTCCAGTTGATTCATCTGAGTTACCCTCCACAGTGAATCTAGAAGTACAAGCTGGACATTTAACTGCTCCAGAGTGAGATGTGGGGATACTCAGCCTTTGAGAACATTCAGGGCACATGATTTCTTTTTTTGTGGCAATAGCGGCCTTTTTCTTAACTCCACGTGCTTCCCTAATTTTGTTAAATCTCGATTGACCTGTATTTTCAACATCCTCGGATAATGTTCTATAAACTACAAGAATAAACAAAACAAGTACTAATCCAAAAACCGAACCATAGATGGCTGCTTTGATATCAAATGGTGCTTCAAAACCGTCATCATTCTGAGAAAATGAAGTTATTTCAACTAATGAAATTTCAGTGATTGAACCAGTAATCCACATTAATTCAACATCGATACGACTAGAGTCCGGCCAGGATTTTATTTCCAACTGACCCGAAACACTATCTCCGGAATTTACAACTGGCGTTGGCATGGAGTCAAATATCATTCCATCTGATGTTCTAACAACTCTAATTTCACCAGACAGCGTAGGGGTATTACCTAAATTCGTTAGAGTATAAGGGAGAATTACGCTTTCACCAATAATAGGATTCTCAGGTTGGGGTGATTCAAATTGTATTGATAGTTCAAGATTAGGTGGCGTTAATTGATGAGTTATTTCAAGTTCAGATACAGGAGTCCAATCAAGAGCATTGATTTGAACAATCATTGCATCAGCTGAAGGTTCTCCAAGAGAAAGGGAAATACTGCGTCGACCTGGATTCAAATTTAACTGAAATGTTTGAACTGACGATTCAATCGTTTGATCAAGGAAGAAAACTTCAATCTCTACATCTCTAGAACGTCCCTCCGACAAATAAAGAGAAATGTCTACATTAAGTCCATTTGCTAGATCCCATTGAGTTGAGTCAAAAACTAGTTCCATTGATTGAGGAGGAAGAACCTCAACACTGAATGAGCCGTTTAATTCCCTAGCGACACCTCCATTGGAACAATTAACACTCCATTCAATCGGAGATGTACCGACCACATCAGGGCTAATTAATGCTGAAACTTCTCGGCTTGAACCGGGATTTATTTCCACATGATTGCCGCTGCTAATTATTCCACTCTCTGTTTTCAATTCGAGATTCATAATTTGGGGCGAAGTCCCCTGATTATGGACCAAAATTGAAGCAGTTAAATCATCCCCAAGGTGGATAGGTTCACCAATCAATGCGACTTCAGCAGCACCGGCTGCTGTTAGATTCAGAGGATTTGGTTCAATTGGTAGAAACAATGATTCACTTACGCCTGATGAATCAATAATCAATACTAATTCAATTAAGCCTTCAGGCAAAGGGCCAAAGGTGATATTGACTTCTATCTGATTTTCTGCACCGTCAAGAAATCCTGTCAGATTTGGAGATGTTAGACCATCTATGTTCATGAAAAATATCCATTCATCATGACCCGCTGCAGTGTCTGAATTTGAAACTTCAATGATGAGATTGATGTAATCTCCTACAAATGCGCTAGAATTTTCAGAAGGCAGATTGGAATCGCCATCGATGAAAGTCACGGACCAATCATTAGGGTCCTCAATAACAAAACGCTCTTCGGCGGAAGAAATAATTGCAAGATTAACTAAAATGAAGACTGAAACCAAGATGGCTAATCTTGATTTGTATTCCGAGTCGCCTCGCATGCGACTTATCTCCGCGATATACAACGTATCAAGGAAACCCTAATTCAAGGTCACGTAGTGACCTTTATTGCGGGTTCTCATTTGGGCCGGATACCTATGGACTCTCAGGCACTTCAGAAGGTATCTCCCGAGGAGTTGGCGGAGGCTTTACTTAATAGAAGAAAGCTTCTGAAAGATCAGTTGCCTAATGTCATTAGAACCCTTGAAGCAGAGGAGCAAACGCAGGCACCAAAAGTAGCGCGTGCAGTAGAAAAACACCGACTTGCAAATCAATCAGTTTCCAAGCTGAAATCCACTCGGGATATAGCACAAAAAGAAGCAAGAGAACTGTTACCGATGGTAAGAAAACATAGAGAATTACTTGTTGATTCAGGAGGAATGGTTAACCTAGATCCAGATTGGAAAAAGGAAAAACTATTCGAAGAACTTGAAGATATTGAAGGGGAAATTGAAACCTCAGCACTAGATCATAAAGCCGAAAAAAAATTACTTGATCGGCGCAAAAAATTGATAGAAAAAAACGAGAAATGGCTAAAATTGCGCCGTCAAACAAATCCTGAAATGGCTGAATACATCGACTCAAGACGTAGTATGTCTACTCACTTCAAGACTGCTGACAAGTCACACAGAGAGATGTTGAAAGCAGTCGAGAAGGCCCAACCATTACACGACAAGAAAGTCGCACTTCAAGGTGAATTACGAGAAGTAAGAAGGCAAATGGACCGGGCCAAGGAATTGTTAACTCAATCCGACCAAGCTATCAGTCATTGGGAAAGGCGGTTAAAAGAAGGATTTGGAGAATTAGGACAAGGATTTCCTGACCTCTTAGCATCTCGAAAAAGAGTCGAAGAAGGTGGAGCCTCCTCTTTTGCAAGGAGTAACCAGCCAAAGAAAAACAAAAGAAGGACTTCTAGATTACCAAATAAAAAGGGAGGTGAAGAAGAATGAGCGAGGGATTATTCACCGACTTGGAAGAAATGCCTCATGAAGAAATTGTTGAACGGTCAGCAGAATTTGATAGACTTCTTCGAAGTTTAGATGAAGAGTTTAATTCACTAAGAGATGAAAGAAGGAATCAAGTTGAGTTAGTGAAATCTCTGAGGAATGCCGTTGGTAGTATAGAGGAAGCAGATTCAGAAAGAAGAGGACTACTAAAGGAATTTCATGTCATCAAGAAGAAAGCCGATTCAGAACGAGCGAAAAGGGATGAAGTGAATCGCTCAATACCACCTCCTGCTAGTGTATTAGAGGAGTGGCTCGGTGAAACATACACTAAACTAACGACTATCGATAATGATCTTACAACAGTTCCTACATTACCAAGAGAACTCGATTCATTTCGCAGATTTTTCGAACTCCAAGTCGCAGTTGTAAAGAAGCGGGAAGCTGAAGATTCACATGCAAGATATGTAGAACAAGTTGAAAAGATGAGAAATATTACTACTAAACTTGATGCAACAAGAAAAAATAAGAAAGAAAATATCGAGTCCGTAAGTGAAGATTCAGAGATTTCGTCGGATAAAGTCACAAAAAATGAGATTAGAAAGATGAGTAGGAGAATTTCGGGAATAGATAAACGCCTTGATGCAATTAAAGAAGAAAGGAAAGATACTCGTAAAAACTCCAGTAGATTTCGCTCATATCTGAAAATAACAAGTTCGCGAGGAAAACCAATTCGAATATCGGATGTTAAGCAACGCGCAAGCGAAGGAGGGGCACTCAATGCAACTGAATTAAGTGCGTTACTTGATTCAGGAGGATTGTCAGGCATTACAGACTCCGCTTCGGAAAGTAAACAAGATCAGAAATCCTCACGAGCGAAACCAATTAAGAAGCAAAAGAGAAGATTAGGAGTCACAAGAGGCGGACCTAGGAGAGGAAATGCCGCTTCAAAGAGAGAATGAAAAAAAACATGGATTGCTATGTGCTTATATGGAAATCAATGACCGAATGAAAAAAAAGGAGGGGTGTGATGATGCAGAGTATAGAAGTCAAAGACATTCTCAAACCCCGGTGTTCAACTATTGAAGAACAGATTTCATACAATAGAGAAGAACGTGACTTGTGGAATTCAAAGGTTCGCTCTCTCCTCGATGAAAGGAATGAATTGAATCGACAAGTTAAGGAATTAATTACCGAGGTTCAAAATCAAAAAGCACTGAGAGATGATGAAAATCAAAATGTTCGTGAATTAAAAGAAATGAGGGCAGAATATTCTGATTCGCTAAAAATAATTCGTACCGAATTTAGAGAGAGAATCGCCCTTCAAGAAGAGGAATCGAAGAATGAGAAGGTCATACGCACCCGCTCTCCAAAACAAATTATCGCCGAGAGAGATAAATTTGAACGACTGTATGAACAGGGGAGATTTCTTGGAAAGAAAGAAAAAGAGTATTTGAGTAAAATGAAGAAGTTATCCGCAGAGCTGAAAACTGCTAAAGAAAATAACAAGGGTGACGAGATTAGGGACTTGAAAAGTAAACTGCGAGATGCGGAAAAAAAACAAGAAAGCGCTCATAAAAACGTAAAAAAAGCAGTTGAAAAGGCCCAAGAATCTCATGATCTCATGGCTGAACTCTCTGATGAAGTAGAACGACTCCGAGATAAAGCAAATGCTGCTCAAGGCGGTGTGACAAGAGCAAAAAGAGAAGCAGATTCACTACATAGCCGCTACATTGTAGCACTGCGTTGCATCCATTCTATGCAAGATCTACTGAAAATACTCGATGCACGTGATGCAGGTAGATCAGTAGATGAAGAACAAGTAGAGGTTACTGACTTAATGACTAGACTTATGTCTGGAGATACACTTTCTACTGATGAAATTATGGCTCTTCAGAGAAATTAAACTCATAGATTCTACCATTTCTAGAATGTAGAATTTCGTTCACTCCATCCTTTTTCAATAACCAACCTGGAACGGCTGCAGGAATTCGCTCTAAGTCAGCACTTTGCGAATCAAATCCCCATTTTTCTAACATAGTACTTCGCACAACTCCAGTTCCAGAATCCTCCTTCTGCCTTCTAGTTTCAAGAATGCCAGTCAGCATTGTTCGTAGGTCAGTATCATTCAACCACATTTGACCAAATGGTTTGAGTTGCTTAATCTGAGGGGAATTATCCATCATTTCAGATTCGTCATGAAGTTCTAGTTTACTGGCCCAAGGATCTTCAAGAACTCGCCAGCTACGAGTTTCAACTTCACCATCTGGGCTAATAAGAGAACCATTTACATTCCAAATTGTAGCAAGTAACAGCACAGGTGTAGCGTCTACATGCTCCAAACCACGTTGTATTAGCCATTCATCAAGATTTATTTTAGGTAATAAAACGGTTCTTTTAACCGGAGGCGGCGTGTCTGTTTTATCAGACATATATTCAGAATTATGATCTTCTTCGGGAGGGATATTTGCGATTAATTCCCCTCGTAAAACTGATTCACCAATCCACCGGGCAAGTTTTTCCGGGCCCCAAAATTCAATCAGAGTTTTCGATAAAATGTTATGCGCATCACTAGTAAATTCTCTTTCACTTAGAATCCAGTGGCGGCCAGGAGGTGCATCAACTAACCACCTTTCTGCTTCCGATATGCTAACTGGAAGGATTTCTTGAGGGACATGCCAAATGTGTACTAAGGATCCAGTTTCAGATTCAAATTCGGGTATCTTTTCAGCTAATCCAAGACATCTAAAACCTATGATATTGGGCATTCCTTCTGCGGGTGAAAGTCGCACACCACGAAGTTCCAACATACCTCGCACAGTACCTTCCATGGCACCTGAAAGACGTATCCACTTTGAAGAGAACGCAGATTCAAGGACTTAGAGTGCTATCTAAGTACCTTGTTTGTTGCACCGATTCACATATTCGGACTGAGTGTTAACAAATCAGATTGACCTGGATCAACAACACATAAGGCACTCACAGGGAATGGTTTTGCGCAGGCTGCTCCGAGTTGTCGATTCACCATACTTACCTGGTGTACTGGCACATCTGGGTGGCGTGATGTCAAGTCCGAAATAAACTCATTAGGGCAATTAGCAGCGACTACCACTAGTCGTGCGTCGCCCTTGGTACATGCACTTGTAGTCTGACGTTGTCCGAAAAGTACATTTCCAGTTGTAATTCCTTGTTTTAATTGTCTAGCTAAATCCATCTATAATCCCCCTTCAGGCTTCATTTTCTTCAGGTATGTAGTACAATGTAACTGCGCCAGTACCAAGAGAGACAGGCTGTCCAACAATGATATTCTCTGTAACTCCGCGTAGTTCATCTCGCTCACCAATCACACCTGCTCTTAACAAGTGATTTACAGTAACCTCGAAGGCAGAACGGGCAAGAATACTATGCTTTGTTCCGCTAACTCCATGTCGACCGATTGCTCTTACTTCTCCTTCGCTGGTCATCACATCAGATACTGTAATTAGGTGACGGACATCGACCTCTAAGCCAGCTCCTTCGAGTGTGGCTACCATCTCATTAATGATAGCCTGACGCGCAGCTTCAATTCCAAGACATTGATATATTTCATTGATATTATTTGTATATGTCTTACCTCTATCAACACCTGCAAATTCACTAACCTTAGCAAGATTAGATCCGATAGTTGCAATGTAGTATTCGCCAGTTTGCTTATGAGGGCCTTGAATATTAGCTCGAACGATATCAGGTAGCCCCTTCAATCGTAATTTCTTGACCTTGTCCTCAAGTTGTAAGAGGGCGGTATATGTGGGTGGGTCATTTGCTAATTCAGCTAAGTCGTCCTGCTTGGTTACTCCAGGAATAATTTTCAAAACCTTAGGGCGATCTTCGTCATCTGCTTGAATATAGAGTCGCAATGCTCGCGAAAGCTTGTCTCGGACCTCGGCCCCAGTCATTTTCTTGAGTTTGAGATTGGCACGATTCAATTCAAGATTAAGATGACGCTGTGCTACATCAACATCGATAGATGCAATATCACGAGTTGTTGTTGTCTCAAGGGCCGCTGCAATCGCCTGTACCTTCTTTTCATCAGTTCGCAAAGGCTTACCTTTGGAATTTGTTTCTTCAAGAAACACCTTCATTGTAGGAGTTTTCGGCACCTTACGGGCATCAACTATCTCAATGACACGCGGTAGACCTTGAGTGACGTTGACTGTCGCTACACCAGCATAGTGGAAAGTACGCATGGTCATCTGAGTACCGGGCTCGCCAATAGACTGAGCTGTTGTAATACCAACTGCTTCGTGAGGGTCCACACGAGAATAACTCATGTTCAAATCAGCAGAGGCAATTACTTTCTTGGCTTGTGCTGGAGTCAATTTCTTAGTACCACGGGCTAATATTCCTTGAACAAGATCATTAATGGTTTTTGGAGTAATCTTTACGCCTTGTTTGGCAGCGACTTCAGTGAGTTGGATGAACATAGGATTTTCAACATCTAGGTCACTAAGAATTTGAATCATTTTATCTTCATAATCGTAATCTTGGAGTGGTAAAGCGCTGGCTTTACGACGTCGAGCGAGACGTTGGCGTGAACCAGTAAGGCGAATAGTTTTCTTTTCAGGAGCTTTATCCTTCTGAGCTGATTTAGTAGAACCTTGTATTACTTCCCATACACTCTGAGCAGAACCTGAATCGGTAGCACATAACTGAGCGATTTCTGCTGCAGCAAGAACCTTTACATCGTCCCATTTACGATCATCAGCTAATCTGTGCGCAAATTCTTCCTGGATACCAAGATCCATCAACTTCTTCTTTGTTGCACTCTTGACTACCATTATTCAGCACCTCCTAGTGCTTCATCGAGAACCTTATTGAGGTCAAATGGCATACCCTTGCGACTTCTTGCTGGGTCTATTCCATCCTCACCATATTGGAATTGAATAATACGATCTGCAGTATTTCTAACAGAACCAATACCATCATCTGCCACCTTTAGATCATCCATAGCATTAATCAGACGTCGTTGCATGTAACCCGACTTAGATGTACGAACCGCTGTATCAACCAGCGACTCACGTCCAGAGACTGATAGCATGAAGAATTCAGTAGGCTCAAGTCCTCTCTTGAATGAAGAGGAAACAAAACCTTTCGCTTCTGCACCCTTATCGCCTCTTGCAAAGTGAGAAAGTACACGCTCTTGATAACCACGCTCTAGGCGCTTACCGCGAACCTTAGGTTGACCGATGGAACCAGCCATCATTGCTAAGTTATCCATAGAACCACGTGCACCAGAAGTAGCCATAATTACCGCGGCGTTTTCATCGCCGAGATAGGACTTAGCAATATTACCGGACTCTGCTTTAGCGGAATCAAGAATCTGAAGGATATTTTCCTCAAGAGTTTCAATTGGAGTTCGTCCAGGTCTAGTTTCATATCGGCGTCCATCTTTTCCGAATGTATTCAATTCAGCAGTAACGCTCTCGGCAGCAACTTCGTTGATTTTAACAATATCTTCCTTGGCTTTCGGAGGAAGGTCTTCGTCATCAATTCCAGTGGTGAAGCCCATTGAAGTACATGTTGCAATGGTCATTTTGGTCATACGATTGATGAACTCAGCACCCATGTTGGTTCCATGAGTCTGAACTACTGCATCGAGTAAACGGCCATCTTCAGCGCCTATTCCGCGCTTGTCTATGGTACCTGTAACGACACCATCCGAAGTAACCTTGACTTCGTCACCAGATCTACTAGTATATTCAAGTTTGAAACCACCGGGTACGATTAGGCCCAAGACATCACTACCAAGGTAACCTACCACGCCATCTTTTTCCGATTCTTCAGGAAGTTCTCCATCCCAACCAACCGCACCTAAGATTTCCAAAACTAAATCCTTTGGTAAAACTCGATGACCATGAGTAAGCAAGTATGCTCCTGAAATATGATCGTGTATTCCTCCAATAACAGCACCACCATATCTAGGTGTGATGATATGTTCTTGAACGCGCATCAAAATTTTAGCTTCGGCGCGCGCTTCCTCGGATTGAATAACGTGTAGATTCATCTCGTCACCATCAAAATCTGCGTTATATGGTGTACAATCTGCAAGATTAAATCGGAAAGTTTTACCCTCCATGACACGAACCTCGTGAACTAACATAGACATTCTATGCAACGAGGGTTGTCGATTGAAAATCGCCACATCTCCATCGATTAAGTGGCGCTCGACGATTACACCCGGTCGAGGATTACCATCTCTGTCATATGTTGAAAGACGATCTTCAACTTCAGTGCGATACACCTCACCGTGCTCATCTTCTATAGATGGGCTGCCACAATGTGGGCAGTTAGCCTCTAGATGTTCTGGAAGATAATCATCGGGATTGTTCTGCTCCCAAACCCATCGATTATGGATTACCGAACGTGGGTCGTCCTCAGGTAAAGGTCGGCCGTCCTCATCTTCGCCTCTTAGATTGGAAATTGTCTTCTCAAGATCAACCGAATTAACTTCCTCTAATTGACCCATTATGTTTCTGCGCTTCTGCCTCTTTAGTTCAAGACCAGGGAGAAAATTAGGTGCAGGAAGAACTTCATTCAAGTCTGGTCTATATCCAGAATAAGGCTCATCCTCACTTCCAGAATGGCAATCTGGGTTTAGACATCGGAATCCAGACCAAATGAACTTGGTACGATCAGTAATCCTAACACGGAAATTATCGCCACGAATAATGTAGTTAACACCAGGGTGATTATCGGGGCCTCGAAGAATCATTCTCCTTAACTGTTCACGGTTTCTACTGGTTGCGCGAATAGGTACAGTTAGTTCCTTGGCTGTATGTACTGGGACACCCACTTCATTGATTCCTAGATTTGGATCAGGACTGATTACAGTTCGTGCACAGAAATTCACACGCTTACCAGATAGATTACTTCTGAAACGTCCCTCTTTTCCTTTGAGGCGTTGTGCTAGTGTTTTGAGTGGTCTACCTGAACGGTGACGCGCTGGAGGAATACCACTAGTCTGATTATCAAAATATGTTGTGACGTGGTATTGTAACAACTCCCAAAGATCCTCAACAATCAATTGAGGTGCTCCTGCATCTCGATTCTCTCTAAGACGCTGGTTAATTCTTAGTACATCCACCATCTTGTGAGTAAGGTCATCTTCAGATCTGTCGCCGCTGTCTAAAGTAATAGATGGACGAACAGTAATTGGAGGCACGGGTAGAACCTTCATAATAGTCCATTCAGGGCGACTTGAAGTACTATCCATACCAAGGAAAAGTAGATTGTCATCAGGTATCTTCTCAAGCCACTCTCGAATATCACGGGCGTTCAACTTGTGTTCTCCCTTGTCAGCCTTCTTTTCCTTGAAAGTTGTTGGCTTATCAAGCATGATTTTACCTTGTTCAGAACCACAGTGCATGCATATAGCTCGCTTAGCGCTAGAACATTCCTTCTCAATTTCCTTGATAATCTTCTTGAATTCGGTAGAACCTACACCATGCTTACGCATAACATCAGTAACACGATCATGATAGTAATCCTGTTCTGACTTCTCAGGATCTAGAGGGTGTGTTTCAGGAGCACTGTGAAGTAAGATATTGCTGCAATCATTGCAAGTTGATTTCAATGCAGTCTTGATTAGCATAGTGAAACCTATGTGCATAACTGGAAGTTCAAGAGCAATGTGACCAAAGTGACTAGGGCACTCATCGTGCTTATTACCACAAGTTTCACAGCGAATACCGGGGTCAATAACACCCATCTTTGGGTCCATTAATCCCTGCTTGTATGCATGACCGTCGTCCTTGTAAGTATCAGCAGTCTTTACTTCAACTGAAGACATCTTACGAATTTCATTCGGATCCATGAGGCTGAATTTTATCGAATCAATCCTCTTTGGGATTTTGGCTACTCCACGTGCACTCATCTTTGATCACCCAGTTCAAGTCTCATAGCTACTCCGAGACTCTTCATCTCATCCAAAAGTAACTTGAAGGCATAAGAAGTCTGTACGGTGTGTACATCAGCACGATCACCACACACTGGGCACACAGGAGTGCGCCTCTTCCAATCATAGTAGGCAATGTGACCACAACCACTGTTGTTACAGACCATCAATGCCCAACCATCAGACTCGTCAAGTAATCTATCCTTAATTACCATCGAAGCACCATGGGCGATTAGACAATCACGCTCCATCTCACCGAATCTCAAACCACCTTGACGAGCACGTCCTTCTGTTGGTTGACGTGTAAGAATCTGTACACGGCCTCGGCTACGAGCATGCAACTTACTACTGACTAGGTGATGTAGTCGTTGATAGAAGATAACACCAGTAAATATGTCAGCCTGATATGCTTCACCAGTCTCGCCGCTAACCATTGATTCGCGACCTGTGTGGGCGAATCCATTTCTCAGTAATCCTGAGCGTAGAGAATCCTCCTTTTCACCACTAAATGCAGTACCGTCAATCTGACGACCTTCCATGGAACCTACTTTCCCACCAATCATCTCGAGAACGTGAGCCACGGTCATTCGAGATGGAATAGCGTGAGGGTTAATGAGAAGATCAGGGACTACTCCATTGACTGTGAAGGGCATGTCTTTCTCATCAACTAGTCGTCCAATGATACCTTTCTGTCCGTGACGGCTAGCGAATTTATCGCCCAATTCAGGAATCTTCTCAGTTCGTACAGTTATTCGACAGAGTAGGCCAGAATCAAGAGATTCCGTGACATACACATTGTCAACCCACCCATATTCTCCGTTCCTTACCATCATAGATGATTCTCGGCGTTCCTGTGCCTGCAAGAAATGACCATGAGATTCCTCTAAGAATCGAGGAGGACTAGTCTTTCCAACGAGAACACTGGATTCCCCACCTACACTCGAGAGGAAAGTTTCAGGAGTTGGTAGTCCATCTCTCTCAAGGTGCACATAACTCTCCCACGACTTCAAACCCTTGATTTCATCAAGACCAGTTCCTGGTATCTCAATTTGTTCTTTTTGTCCACCAGGGAACTGTTTGTTCTCTGCATTGTAAGTTCGAACAAAAGAAGAACGTGCTAATGATCTTTCTACAGATGCTCGATTCATAACTACAGCATCTTGCATATTGTATCCATGATGACTGAGAATTGCTACAACGAAATTCTGCCCTCCAGGTCTACGTGCGAAATTAGTTGACTTCATTGCTCGCGTACCTACAATTGATTGCTGAGGATAATGCATAACGTGCATTCGTGTGTCTGGACGGAGTCTGTAATTAGCACTAGGTAGACCTAGACTTTGTTTGACCATCGCGGTTCCACCTGTTACACGCGGAGTGGAGTTGTGCTCAGGGTACGGGACAAGTGATGCACAAACGCCGAGGATGAGTTGAGGATCAATTTCGACATGAGTGTATACAAGAACTGTATTGTTTCGCTTCTGCTTTCGGCGAAGACCATCTAAATCTTCTTGGTAGTATTTTAGCGGCGCAGTAAATTTCTCAGTGACGGATTCGCCATTCGGTAGCTTAACTTCAACTCTAAGTTTTGCTTCCTTGATTTGCTTTTCACCTGAACGCTCACCTAGATTGACCCATTCAACATCTGCGGGATTGATTGGGCGGCCATACTTAGGAGATACATGAGGGAGGTCAAAGGGACGTGGAGCAATCAGAAGATCTTCCTCTTCCTCTGCATCAATCCATTCAACAACTCCATTTTCAACTAAATCATTGAACGTCCATTCGCCAGAACGGATTGATTCAAGATGTTCCTTGGAAAGTGTAAGGTCACCGTCTTCAATCACAAGTACTGGGCGAAGAATTCGACCACGATCAGTATTGATGAAAATATCACGGTTGGCAGAATCGTGACGGATACTCACCTCAGGTCTAATTCGACCCTGTCGGCGGCGGCGCTTGAATTGATTAACTAATTTAGCAGCATTCTTGTGAAGACCGAAAATGTCCCCATTAACATGCACTCTAGAACCATCAGCCCATCCTGAAGGAGACGAATCGACTCCCGCTTCACGCAGTAATTGCTTGACATCTGTTTCAGGAACTTCTTCCGATACATCAATCATCTGAGCCGCGTTCTTTACTAGACCACAATTCTGCCCTTCAGGCGTCTCATTTGGACAAAGGCGACCCCATTGAGTTGGGTGAAGATCACGTGCTTCGAAATGAGGTTGACTTCGAACTAGGGGGCTGGTTACACGACGCATATGTGAAAGTGCTGCAAGGTATGTTGTTCTGTCAAGTAATTGACTGACTCCGCTGCGTCCACCGACCCAATTTCCGGTGGCCAAAGCATGCATAATCTTCTGAGTTAGAACATCAGGACGAAGGCAAGCGTTAATTCTCAACTCACGCTTTCTGTTGTGATGCCTTTCCAACTGATACTTGAGGTCGCGGGCCAATTGTTGAAGGCTGACGCGGAATAAATCCTCAATAAGATCTCCAGCCAATCGTACACGCTTATTTGCGTAATGATCCTTATCGTTTGGATCACGGTTAGTAATTGCCATTTCGAGAACTTGTCTTACAATTCTACCTACGAAGACTGCCTTCTTCTCCCGGTACTCTGGACCAGATCCAAGATGAGGTAGTAATTCCTTATCGAGGAGGTTCTGAATTCTTGCCTCTCTGTACTCTTTTTGCTGTCCGGCTGCGAACTTTTTCTCAAGCCAAGCCAAAGCCTCTTCAGAAGTTTCTACATTATACTCTTCATTGTCCTTGACCTCGTTTAGATTTGCTACAGTGTACTTCATTGCCTCAGCAGGACCTGCAATAGCAGTGAAAATTTCCTTATCATTTTCCATACCTAGGGCTCGCATTAATAGTACAACAGGTATTGGAGTAGTCCCAGCACTAGGAATCTTAACCATGAGCATTCCATCACGGCGCTTCTCAATATTGAGGGGTTTGCGTACTCCATCCTTCTGAGAGAAAATCTTAGCGACTTCAGTCTCGTGAGCGTACTTCTTGTTTTTCTCTACGGTTACGCGATTAGGAGCTAAGTCTTCCATAGAAATTAGCGCACGTTCTGTACCATTAATGATGAAATAACCACCAAAGTCGAGGGGGTCTTCTCCTGCACGGCGAAGCAATTCCGTTAGACGATCAGCGTCTTCAGTAGATGTGTGAGGGGATAGTTTGCGGTCTGCATCCCCACATAGATGTGAAATATGATCAGGATGTAAATTACATTGACCTGAACGAACCATAATTGGAAGATTTCCGATGTGAACTCTATCTTCGATTTTGGGGTTTGGTTCATTAGGGTCATTAGTCCAGATAATCTGGAAATCAAGATGTACGGGTGAATAGTAAGTTAGTTTTCTTAGACGGCATTCCAAAGGAGTTGCCGGGTGCTCTGCACCGTTCGCTTCGCGAATAGTTGGACGGCCGAGATGAATATTTTTCATGCGGATGACTATCTCTTTGTCTAGAACGTCGAGTTTGATTATGCCTCCATCATCGTCTTCGATTATTTCATCGGTACCGATACGGATGTTTCGGACAATCTTTTCCATCCTACTTAGACGGCCGGCGTCGGATGGAATACAATCGTTATATGATGCCAACTGGTGGTTCACTAGGCTTCTTTGTTGGAAATAACTCTCTACAATCTCTTTCATCATAATTCCCCCTCATGCACTCTCCACGATTAGTCGGAATGCTGTACTAGAACCAGCAGCACGACTGTAACGTACTACCTTGACGACCCTGTTTGTTAACCAACCAGCAGGCAGGTCATCAATTTCAGCTTCTTCTTTCTCCTTAATTGCCTGAACTGCAGGGTCTGTGATTAGAATCTTAGGGAGTAATTCCTTTGCAACTCTCTTAACACCATGTGCATCTGAAGTTTCTAAACCCCAAGGAGCAAGAATTTCGGCTTCTTTATCAGCATCAATGAGTTCATGATGAGGAACCAAAAGGTGGTTTAAAACATTGAATCGATCATCACCTTGAGGGATGTCCTCTAATTCAGCCTGAGCCTTGCGACTGATGGTAATTCTACCGGAACGACTTCGGCGTCGAGATGTATTGTGCTCTCGGATAATTCCCATGATATTCTCGAGAGTTGAGTCTGCTGTTGAAAGGCCAACCTTCTCAGCAACCTCATCGACAGTCAATCTCTTGATTGCATCCATATTTGCGTCGTCGGCAAGTTTGTGAGCGTGTTCCTCACTGATGCCCAGTTCGATTAGTCTCTTTTTTGTTGAACTCTTTACTGCCAATACAACGCCCCCTGCCTAACAAAAACCGTGGGCCTGAGGCCTTATCAGGCGGGCCTGATGGGATTCGAACCCACGGCCACCGGGTTAAAAGCCCGGCGCTCTACCTGACTAAGCTACAGGCCCATAGCAATTGCTGGGCTATCCGCCGACCGACGGGGTGTTTAAGAAAGTGACGGTCTATGCGTAGCATAGGCAAGGCTGGACCGTTCGCTCCCTCAGGGGACCGAGGGAACGTAGTGGAAGTATAGGCACGTATGGATAAAGGTTTTCTAAAAAGGAATGAATTCAGATGAGTAATGAACAAATTGAAAGAGAAATCGACCTTTCAAGTAGGGGTAGATTCAGAAATCTAGAAGTGGAAAATGGAAAATTTCCACCAATTCATCTATCAGTGCCAGCTACAGTATACCCTCCTCGTGAAGACACTCGACTACTAATTACAGCCCTTGACACCCTTAGGGGAAAGACAGGGAGGGCTGTCGAAATTGGAGTTGGTGCTGGAGCAATTAGCATGGCCCTTGCTCAGAGGGGGTGGAAGGTCACAGGATTTGACATTAATCCATTTGCTGTGGCCGCTGCACGAGGTAATATCGAATCGAACGGATTTAGAGAGGATATTCAAATTGAAGAGGGGGGGCCTGGAGAAATAGGATGGAAGGTCCCTAATGATTCGGATCTGGTTGTATGGAACTTACCATACCTCAACCCTCCCAAAGACGGGGAGCCAACTCTCGGGCCTATGGAAGAGGCTAGTCTTACCGACTATAGAGGAGAAGGTGGTTGGTCAAGAGTTCTGAGGGAAATCCTTGATGATGACTTGAACAATCCAAATGTGTTAGTGGTTTTACTATTCAGAAGTGACCCTGCAAGTCCGAGCCACCCAGAAGATTGGACAAAATTCGGTTGGGCTAGTAGAAAAATATCTGCTAAAAGAACGGGGGGGGATACACTTGAAGTTCGAGCATTTTGGAAACCAGGAGGAGGATGCCCCCCTACTATATTGAATAACACAGATTCTACTATGGAAGATGCGAAACTACTCCCACCTCAGGGTTGGCAGCGAATCTTAGCTAAACAACAAAACAAAGGCAGAGGGAGAAGAAGTTCAAAGTGGACAAGTGAAGAAGGCGATTTTATTGGGACTTGGGCTATCGATTCAGACATATTACAAAATATACATCCTGGATTATTACAAACCACAATCGGAAGTGTTGTCTCTCAATCCTTAGGGATGCAATGTAAATGGCCTAATGATTTGATGATTAACGGAATAAAATCAGGAGGGATTCTTCTTGAATCTTCAACAACCGATGATAGGATAAGAATTGGAATAGGCGTCAATAGAAAATCAAGGGAAGTTGGGGGTCGAAAAGTTTCAGGTTGGGAAGAAATTGATGTAAGCCTTAGTATGGAGGATATATTTCTGAGAATAGATGGATCTCTCGCTTCATTATTTGCAACACATGAAAGGATTATTCAATTGAGTAGAGAAGAAATGGAAACTCTGTCTTGGAAGGCTATATCTGAGAGCCTCTCTAGAGGAGTTATTTCAAAAACCTTAGATGAAGAAATCAGGATTACTGGAATAGAACACAATGGTGGGTTGAAATTCTGGAGTGAACTTGGAGTCTCTCAAACTGAAGAACTACAGTCTATTGTCACTTCTTTCTAACCGGTTTGGGTAAATCAAGAGTTTTTCTAACAAGGCGAATCTTGCCCGAACTCACTTTAGATTTGAGTAGAGTAGTATCACCAAGGGCGTTACGAGTTGAATCATAATCCTCTAATTTCACTTTGATGATTGCTTTTGTTTGATCTCCAATAGATACGCAATCAAATAACCTATAATCAATGTCGCCAAGTACTTCGGTGATTATTTCATTACTGTGATTACGATTGCTAGGCTGATTAATGACGATACCTATCCAGCGATGCTTGCCTCGAGCAGCCTTCCCCACTTTCGCCATGGATATCCGGAGGGGGTTCTCCTTAACGATTGGATGGTTCATTACATTCCCTACGCGTAATAGTATTAGGTGCTTAGTCAAAGACCACTTACAACTGCAACTAAGCGCAGCCTACCTACCATCTCATCACTGGATCGTGCACCTAATATTACCTGGCAATCAGAGTGTAAATTTGATACAAATAATTCAGTCAATTCATTCAGATGTGAGAGTGTCATATCCGGCCCTCCTTCAACTTGAATAAGACACCCTCTAGCCCCTGAAACATCAGTATTAGACAGAGGTGAAAGACGTGCGATTTCAACAATTTCTTTAGGATTTGTAACCGGGCCTGTGCCAACAATTAGAGTAGCCTCCCCAGGGTGATTAACCACTGTCCGAAGGTCCATGAGGTCTAAATTCAGTTTGCCAACCTTAGCAAGAGTTGTGACTAGTCCTTCAATTAAATCTTGAATCCATCCTGAACCTTCCCTCCAATCTGTATCCCTAGCCCTTGCATACCATGCTAATCTCTCCATACTGACACGAATGCATACATTCGAATTATTTTCCAATGCAGGGAGTGCTGCCTGTGCGATTGCTGAACGTAGAGGTTGTTCAGCAAAAGGAAGACCAGCGATAGAAATTACAAGGCAGTTTCGTGAACGTGCAATTCTAGCCAATTCACTGGCAGCTCCCGAACCAGTACCACCACCCAAACCGGCCATTACAACAACCAATTCAGCCTTGTCGAGAAGTGCAGACATCGAGGACAGTCCCTCGGCAAGACGATGTGCTGCTAGAGCTGGAAGTGCTGCAGCACCATTACCATCGCCAACTGCATCCAAATGTAAGCAATGGGCTTGAGGCGAGCCTCGGAAGGACTCTTCATCGGCATCAATCAAGAGCAAATCTGCAAGATCAACACAGTTCCTGTGGGCTGCATCAGCCCAGATACACCCAAGCCCCCCGACGCCACAGATGAGTATCGCGCCCTCATGCATGATACCGCCATGTTAGAGGTAGTACCTTGAAAGTGCGGGTCAATCATATGTCAAATAACGCTGATATTTTCTTCTTTCATCTCTTGCCCAAGCATTGTCTGGTTCTACATCGAGAACCTGCCCATAGTATTCTACAGCCTTCTCGAAATCAGAAAGATAGCGCCCATTCAAGTGGGCTAGATTATTCAACACCGGGACACATTGTGGTGATTCACTTAACATTGAAAGAAGAATAGATTCAGCTTTGGTTATATCCATCATTTCCATTGCATCTTCAGCCTCATCCAATTTCGATATCTGCTCATCAGTGAGCCGGTAGATATTCTTCCAAACTGGACCCGCCATCAATTAATCCAAAGCGTTGATTCGTATGAGGTTTCGCAGGTTGATGGTAGAGTATGATGCTCCCTCTTGATTGAGGACCCCGTAGGGGTCAAACTGAAACCTTGATAGCCCTAAGTCCGCTGGAATGCTCGTCAATAGAGGCCATAAGATGAAGATACATCAACTGACCTCTCAAAGGCTGCTGGTACTGGCCTGCTTCGCCTTACTCTTGGCAGGTTCCTCACAAGCATATTCTACAGGGATAGGTGGAGATGAAGATGGAGATGGTGATGTATCTCTAGCGGGTTGTACTTGCCATTCCGAAAATCCTGATAATTCAGTCACTCTGATACTTGATGGTATGCCGTACCACTACGTAGGTGGCACAGATTACTCTCTAACAATTCAGATGATTGGGGGGCCCGATGTTGACACCTCATCCAACACAGGCGGATTTTCCTTGAGAGTCAGCCAAGGAACTCTTGGTGGAGCTGAAGGATTTGAGTCTGAAACACACCATTGGGATGATGATCCTGCAACTCTGACACACAGTGGTTCAGGCGCAGAAAATGCAGAACGGACTTGGCATGTAGTTTGGACTGCCCCCGAGAGTGGTGCTGGAATAACCACATTTTGGCTAGCAGGAAACGCAGTCAATGGAGATGGTGTGCCATCCGATTTAGATCGTTGGAACCGATTAATTACATCCGTAGATGAAGGTGGTGATGATGGTGCAACGAGAACTGTCTTTAGTGGCAATGGAGAAATCACCCCACCTGCGCCTTCTGAAACACATGTCGATTTACATGAAATGGGGGCGGCACTCCGCGCCCACTGGCTGGGCCTTCTAGGATTTGGTGCAGTGATTCTTGTAATCATATTCTGTGGACTTCTACTTAGATATGGTTTTTCAAGGCATCATGTAGGACGAAGTAATCTACTCAAACTTCGCATTAAATATTCACGCAGAGGTGACCAACTATGAAGGATGACATGGTTTTGAAACTCTTACGAGAAGTCGAATCCGGCAAGGTTAGCGTTGATGATGCTCGTACTGCACTTGATGGAGTGAGTCTTAGCGAGGATACTTACAATGCCGCAGTAGACCATGGTGTATTCAATGAGCCTGAACCCGGAAGCATTGTTCGTGCTAGTATATCTCCCTCAGGAGATTCATGGTTGGTTGTGGTCTTCGCACTCTGGGGGGTATTATGGACACTCTATTGGGCAGGAACACTTTCTTATGGATTGTATAACCATTGGGATCAACAACGGCTCTCATTCCATCTTGCTATGACATTACTTACCGTAATTATGATGGGAATCGTGTATATGAGATTTGTAATGCCAGATATAGTAATTGTAAAACATAGAAGAAACAAATACATTACTCCTAATGATCCAGAAGGATGGCAACAGTACGAGGTGTGATAGATGGCAAGACGATTCCGACTCCGACCACTACCTGGTGCCGAAGAAAATGTACACGAGAATAATCCTGTTCTTGACCGTAGAGAATTCATGCGCTATTCATTCAACACCGCTGCGGGCGTCATCACAATGGCTAGCCTAGGTAGTATTGGTTTTGCTTCACTCCTAATGGGAACTTCCGATTCATCGGGAGGAGATACTGCAGTTCGTTTTTGGGTTCCAACTGGTGCAGAAGATTCTGCTTGGTATGGAGATAGGCACTTGGAACCAATGTCATATTCTGCTTTTGCAAATGCTTCCGCAGCTAGTTCCACTGGGATGGTCGGGGCTCAAGGTGTGTGGTCAGGACTTCCAGTCAACGTGATGTACGTCCCACACTCTGAAAATGCAAATGCACCTCTAGTGTCTAATCAACCTAGATTCCAATTCATGGATGGTTATACAGAAAGCGGTAAATATGTAGGTAGTGGATATGAAATTGATGAGCCAGAATACAGTACATTATCAATTCATGATAATTTAATTGTCATATTCTCTCGTTGTCCGCATCTATGTTGTATCCCAGGTTGGCAACTTGTCCAGAATAGTTTCACAGAACAACAATGGACGCCGGGAGCAGTAGATGCAGGTGGTAGCAAATTATTCTGCATTTGTCATTCCAGCAGATTCGACCCCACGGCAATTGAAAAGAATCGAAATCGAAATCGTTCTACTGGTGCTGAGTTCGATTACATCGGAATTAAAAGAACCGGCGGACCAACTCCCGTCGGATTACCACTCATCCCGTGGGTTCTAACTGGGGACTCAATTGAAGCCCTGCCTGATTTCAAAGACTGGTATACATACTGTGACTGAGGTGAAAAAAAATGCTACAATTCTGGTTCCTTTGGTTATTCATCGCACTTGTTGTTGTCCTTGTCGCATTTACGCTAAGAAAAGAACGTGAAGAAATGCCCCGCAAAGACATACTGAGGGCAGTTGAGACAAGTGCGGGTAGCATGGGACTAGCTGAGAAATCATTCCTTTGGGCATTCTCATGGTTAGATACTCGATTTAGAATTCAAGATTACTGGAGTATGAGTAGAGAATCATACTATGGTATGCATCGCCAGATGCCTCTAACTCATGCTGAAAAGTACAAATTACGTATCATTTGGTACTGGTACCCACTATATTGTCTTGGAGGAATTTCCTTCCTTGCATTCATAATTCTAGTAATCACAGGAACCATACTCGGCCTTTACTATGTCCCTGGTGGAGAAGGAGATCCAACTCCAGCATACTCATCAATGGAATTCATCATGACACAATTACCATTTGGATATATTATTAGATCAATCCATCATTGGGCAACTCACTTCATGGTAGCTGCAGTATTCCTCCATATGTGCCGGGTTTACTTCACAGGAGCATACAGAAACCCGCGAGAACTAAATTGGCTAATAGGGGTGGCTCTAATGTTCTTCACTATATTCTTCGGATACTCCGGTTATCTTCTGCCATGGGATAGTCTTGCTTTCGGGGCGGCTACCATTGGAATCAATATGGCAAATTCAACACCACTAATCGGAGGTTGGGCGGCTACTGCAATGTTTGCAGGCACTTCCCTATCTGGTCAAACGGTTACGAGGATGTATTTCCTACACGTATTCATTCTTCCAGTGGTGGTTACTGGACTTATTCTGGTTCACTTATTCATAGTCTGGGTTCAAGGAATTGCGGAGCCGCATTGATACGGGGGTCATGAAGTGGGTATGATAGACAGATTTGGGCGAATCGCAGATACATATATGCGTGAGAAATCAAATCTCATTGAATCAGAAAATGAGAGACGGCGCGTCCACGTGGGCCATCCTTTTTGGCCTACTGAAGTACTACGAGATACTATTATCCTAGCAGCCATGATGATGGTTCTCTGTTTCTACTGTTGGTTAATACCACCGCCACTACATAGTGCTGCAGACCCATTCGCACAGGCTGGATTTGTATTCCCGGACTGGTATGTACTATTCTCATATGGTTACTTACGTTGGGGGGAATATCTACCTCAATTTGTAATACCTGCTGGACCTATTGGTGAATTCCTCGGTTCCCCTGTGATTTCTTGGAATGCCGCATGGTGGGGAGCGGCTCTGACTGGAATACCAGTTGGTATTCTAGCACTTCCTCCATTCTTAGGAGGTCGAGAAAAGCGCCCTGTAGAAGATCCGTGGTTTGCAACAGCAGGTGCTGTTTATCTCGCTCACGTTTGGTTCATCTCAGTATTCTCAATCAATATCTTCCTAGAATTATACGCCAAAGATCGTTCCGACTATTGTTGGGCTAATTCCCACCATGCATTGTTTTGTGGGAGACAGGCACCCTGGACCGCAGAGGTATTCAACGCCATACCATGGATGTTAACTGGGATATTCATATTTGCAGTATTGTATTTCTCAGTAAGATGGTTCTTGGTGAATTCAATAGGTGCTAGAGTCACCCCCTCGATGGGAAAGCGGGTCGCAATAGGGACTCTTGTTGTAGCCGTTCTAGTCTCAACAGTAACTTGGCCAATCTACGAAGGTGGTTTTTGGGATTATGGTGGCCTTGGAGCAATGGATGAGATTGAAGATTTAGAGAATATGCGTGGGCAACCAGCAGACACCTTAGTCCACTATGAAGAAGGAAATGTCTGGTCCGATTGGGAAGATGAATGTTTAACCTTCTCAGAAAGTTCCGAATTAGGTGTTTGGCACGAATTAGATGAGGGCACTGATCTAGCCAAGTGGTGTGTAATTCCTGCCATTCATTGGTTACAATGGAATCTATTCCAACCAACTCAAAATATCATTATTGACTTTGATGGAGTAAATGGACATCTCGATAAAGAAAATGGTAGAAATGGGGCTGGAGCAGATTTTAGTTATACTGGAAATTCAGATTCTTCAGGCATTACAGATACTTGGTCGGATACAATGTTCATAGAAGATTTAGGAACCTCGACTGTATTCGTAGATATTGGTTGTAACTTCCGAACTACAGTAAGAAATGCGGGCTCCCATCAACAAACTCTCACTCTTTCAAATGAAGCAGGGAATGAGATTTGGAAAGCTGATGGGGAATGCGAAAGCGCCACACTAAAACTACCAACAGGTCACTCCTATCATCTAGAATACACTGTGCACTCACAGGATGTCAACGAAAGTATCACTATGATTACTGATTTCTCTGCAGTTGCATTCCAGCCTTTACTCTTAGGAGATAGTGGGACTATATTACACAGAGACAACCTACCTAATGATTCTGATTATAGTGCAATGATGCTTGAAAACCCCACATACCACAAGAACCCAAAAAGTCTTGATGCTAAATTGACTTACTCGATGTTCATCCCATGTCTTGGAATTGGCGCTATTGTTTACACATTAATGCGCAGTATGGCACGTGGATATGAATGGGAAATGAACAAGTGTTACGGATGTGATCTTTGTGATGACGCTTGCCCGGTTCGCCTATTCAATTCTGGAGATAAACTCAATATCATCTACAATACTTGGAATAATGAAGACGATGGTGTACCTCTATATTCTTGCTTGACCTGTAGTGCCTGTACCAATGCTTGTCCACAACTAGTAGACTACGACTCATATGTGGATATTCGACGTAATTTGATTGTAGGAGGGCCTCCTGCTGCTGAAATCCCTCACACAGTATTACAAGCTCTACTTCTTGCTGAAGCAGAGGATGATGCTGATGAGTCTTTTATGTCAGTTGAGGAATACTCCCTTGACTCGAGTGTAGGATACTACCCTGGTTGTGTAGATTATATCGACCAAGAAATGATTTTCAGTCATGTAAACAAAGGTTCAATGAATCTAGGTGAGACTACCGAAGCCGCTTTCACACTCTTTGGAGAAATGGAAAAGGAAGTCACGTACCTTGGTCGGGATTTCCTCAAGTGCTGCGGTCATGACCAGAAATGGCAAGGAATGACTGAAGTCTTTGAAAAATTAAAATCCTACAATCAGAAAAAATTAGGAGATAGTGGAATCGATACACTAGTTACTTCTTGCGCTGAATGCTTCCGAACCTTTGCCATGGATTACGAACTTGAAGATATGAAAATCATGCATACTACCGAATTCTTAATTGAAAATGGATTTGATATGAATCTTCAAACCTCTGAAGATGTAACAGTCACTTATCATGACCCTTGTAGATTAGGGAGACAAATGAATCTCTATGAGGAACCACGAGATCTCGTTCGAGCAATTGACGGTGTTGACCTAGTTGAAATGGAACACACTGGTGAAGATGCTCTCTGCTGTGGAGTATCAAGTATGATGTCATGCAATGAAAACAGTCGAGCGGTGAGAATGCAAAGATTTGACGAAGTAAATGCAACTGGGGCTGATATTATGCTAACTACATGCCCGAAGTGTGTCAGCCACTTTGAGTGCCTCAAGTTCGAGGGTGACCCACGCCATGACTTTGAGATTCTGGATGTAGTCTCCTTCCTAGCACGACAAGTGAATTCTAAGCAATCCTGAAATTCACAAGAATGTGATATAGGCAGAGTATAGAGAAAGAAACGCTGTTATCACAACACCCCAAATGTTTGCTTTGGCCATCTGAGGATTCTCATAACCGAGAGCCACCAGCCAAAGAAATAAACCAATTAACCCAGCACAGGCGAATGATATCCATGCGACTTGTATTGAAAGAAATAACACCATGACTAACCAAATACTTGGACCTACGAGTAAACTGAGCCAAGCCATAGAATCATTGTGCCACGCAACCTCAGGGCTCGGACTGTCATTCACGTTGTTACGAACGGCATCTCTAACATCAAGGTGACGAAATATCAGACCGTAGCCTTGAGAAGCCATAACCTACGGCATCACATCAGATGACTGACATTCCGGACCTTGCTGCGAGACGCATCAAGGAACAACGTCGTATACGTTTGGCAATGAATTCCTTACGCGCTGAAGAAGAAGCAAGTCTGAAGGGAGGGGATGATGCAGTAGCATGGGTAAAGGAAGACTTGTGCATAGGATGTGATCAATGTACTATAGTATGTGATGATGATGCTATAGAATTGTTTGATAAGCCTCTTGCTAGCTCAATAATGAAGGTTGAGGTAAACAGAAAAGCGAGAGTGCTTCGAGAACCATGTACTGGTTGCAAGCTATGTGTTCTCGCCTGCCCTACTGATGCAATCATTATGATAGATAGGTGATAATATGACGGAAAAAGAACCTATTAGATTTGGAGCAGAATTCGGACCTAAGCGAACCGAGAATAGCAAAGGTGTAGGATTATCGACATACAAGACTCTAGTCTGGGTGTCTAATCTTGGAGGATTAATTCTCTTTGCAATTGGCTTAGAATTGATAATGGTACTACAACAATTCTATCTAGGTCTAGCATTTATTGTTGGAGCTGTAATTATTGCTGTTTGGCCTTCGAATTATGAGATTGTAGGTATGGAAGTTCTAGACCCTGGTTCACCCGATGAAGATTCAAACAATTATCAAAAATGACAACCCATAATGGAGAATCTAGTAGGATTTCGGCCAATCACTAACATCCTCTAACACAGACAGAAGATCTCCAGAGCGCATTCTAGAGGAATCTGTCAAATGCATTGCGTGGAATAGACGTACACCAATAGCCATATCGGGCTGTTCGTGCAATTGTTTGCTTATTTTTCCGTATTCACTAGCCCATTCAACAGCCCTTGGACGTAATTCCTCAATCAATTGAGAAACTAGTGTTGGGCTTGTTGCAGTTCCTGCAGGAAGTTTTGGTCTTCTGACTATCTCTTTAGGCATATTTGTGAGATTTGCTGCCGCCCGCAAGGCCATTTTTTCATCATCTGCTGAGATTCGCCAGTTTAGTGGTAAACGGTTTGCCATAATGCAGTGTTTAGAAGAAAGAAACGGAACACGCGCTTCCAATCCATCAGCCATAGAATGACGGTCGCCAAGTCTTAGCTGGAAATTGTTAAGTTGGCCACGGGTCTGTTCAAATTCTAGTGCATTAGTTAGATTATTCATATTTATTTCAGGAGAGATTGATTCCGACGACCATGCCTTGCCAGCCCCTCTCTCCGAATCTGGGATTTCTATTCCATCAGCGAGATCCATACGCTTACGAATCAAAGATGCATGTTTAGAGAGATTACGATATCTAGGATATCCTGCATGTAATTCATCCGCCCCCTGACCACAAAGGGCGACTGTTACTTTACCCCTCATTAGCTCAAACACCGACTGCCAAAATAGTACAGTAACATCTAGATCCTCGCCGTGCCAGGCGAATTTAGGAAGATCCTTCCAAAATACATCACTATCCATGATTGAAGTGTGGTGATTCAAATCATGGTGCTGAGCAACCAATTGGGCGGCCTTGTAATCTACATTTTCTTCACTATCAGCGACAGTCCAACAATCAGGTGTAGGCTTCCCAGTGGAGTCTGCCGCATCATGAGCGAGTCCTGCAATCAAACTAGAATCGAGACCTCCTGAGAGTACAATTCCAACTGGTACATCGCTCATTAATCGATCTTCAATACTGGAAGACATACTGTCTAATAGAAGACTTGCTTGAGATTCGGGATTCCATTTTTTTCCGGGTTCAACTTTTGTTTTTTCATATTCAGCAAAACCAGTCATTACTGCTTGTCCATCTTTATCTAGGCTCCAAGTTTCAATTGTTCCAATTCCTACAGATGTGACTCCTGAAAATAATGTAGTTTGATCGAGAGGATACTCGTAAGCTAGTCTTATCGATAAAGCATTGATATCGGGCCGCGCAATGAAATCCATATGCCCATTGAATGATTTAACCTCAGAACCAAACAATAGAGTCCCATCATCAAGAATCGTCCTCATGAGTGGTTTGACACCAAATGCATCCCTGCACAAAACAAGTTCCTCTGCCATTGGATCCCATAGCGCGAAAGCCCACATTCCATCGAGTTTTCGAACCCAATCTACATGTTTCAATGCAGGATTATTTCCTGAACTCTTACCCCATGCATATTCTCTATGTAACGAAAGTATTGTTTCACCATCACCTGAAGTTCGAAAAGGATATTCTCGATTATTCTGTTTTAATTTGAGATAATTGTAAATTTCACCATTCTGAACCAATACACATCCGTGGTCAGAGCCTAAGGGTTGCCTGGACCCGTCTAAGTCAATGATAGAAAGTCTAGCATGACCAAAAGCAATTGAACCCTTACCTGAATTCAGATTATCAGAATACGTCGACGGTCCATCTGGTCCACGATGTCGAAGCATGGCAAGCATTGCTTGAACCTCATCATCACCACCATTGCCTAGCAGTCCTGTGATGCCACACACATTATCGCCACTCGTTAGACGGCCATGAAGATAGCCCCGAATAACTATTAGAAAATAATTAATGAAAATTATTTTTGATATTCACCAATATACAATGAATATTACAAAAGATATAACCGATGCTAAAGTCCAAACAAAGATGTACGTATTCTGCGAAATTGGAGATTCGACTATGCTGCTAGATTGCTCTGACTCTGCCATGTCTATCACTACTGCGAGATGAATTAGGGTTGTAAATGTGACTGTGTTTACAATATACCATGCAGGACAAGAAGTATAATGAGTGGAAAGAAAATCATAGTCGCATTGTCATCAATCCACTTCACTCTTGGAATTTCACCCAGGACCGTAAATGGCGCCAAAATTACTGCATAAAATAATGGAGTTGAGAATAGAGCGTAACAACCTAACCATACAACATATGAACCAACCATGCCTATCACTATAGCATTCTTCATACCCATTTTCGCCCTCTTAACTTCACCCATTAGAGGGTCAATAAATGTCAAGCCACAGATTATTGGTATTGTGAATTTTCCAGCCTCAAGCCCTTCTCCCTCTTGCGGTGCTATGATTAGTGTCAAGCATACAGCAACAGCACCCCAGGCTAACGCGCTAACTTGCTTCGCCTCATACTCACGCTGACCCACAATAATGATGCCGAATTTGATTCTTATAGCCTCAATCACGATGAATGCAATAGCAACTGCGATAACAAATTCTTTGGGCTCTAAATTAACTAAATTTGATATCTCATTCCCATATAGATGGTATGCAAAGGGAATTGCACACATCGATACATGAGTGAATCGACGAAACCAATGACCTCCAGCCCCGCCTACTGAATGTTTAACATGATCAATATCAACTGGTATCTCATCACTCATTTTACCACCTTTATTACATTCAATCCGAATTATCTCTAATGTGTTCGACGGCTTGGCGGAGTGTCATACTTCCGGTTTCAATTGCATGTATTGATTCATCTAATAATTCTGAATTTAGAAGCATAGAGTCCCAAGCAGAAATCAATCTTTCACGTATTCTTAATCGCTCTCGGTCTTGTGAGGATTCCAATTTAGACATAGAATCAACTAGTTCTGATATTCCAGTGGAATTGTGTGCAGAGACCAGTAATACATCAGGAGTATTAGTATCAGAACCAGCAGAAAGAGCTGATTTAACGGCTTCAGCGGCTCTTTGGGCATTGGGTAAATCTGATTTATTGATAACTATCATATCTGCCAATTCCATGATACCTGCCTTTTCAGCTTGTACGACATCGCCTCTGTCAGGACCATCAACCAAAATAATTCGATCTGCAAATGCGACTACTCGAATTTCTGATTGACCCGCCCCTACTGTTTCTAGGACAACATGTTGCCATCCACACGCACAAAGAACGTCGACCATGGGAGTCAAGCAGTCCATTAGACCACCCGGGTGATTACGTGTTGCTAGAGAACGAACATAGACGCTGTCTGAAGAATCAGCATTCATCATACGCATTCGGTCGCCAAGCAAGGCACCGCCTGTTTGAGGTGAAGATGGGTCGATAGCCAATACCGCTACCGTCTCACCTCTAGAAAGCCATTCATCAATTAACTTGCCAATTAGTGTAGACTTTCCAACACCTGGAGGGCCAGTCACACCTATAGAATCACCAATACCAGTCTCAACAGGAGATGCATGCCCCTCTTCTAGTAAACTCAGCAATCTAGCCAATGCTCTGCGATCACCTAATTTAGCAGATTCAAAAAGTGAGTTGGTATCATTCACTCCAATACCAACCTATTTCCTCACCAACTCCAACGGGATCGGATGATTCCTTGCGAGAAGAAATCATATCTAAGAACTCTAGAATGTTCTTTGTTGTCGAACCGGGTCCGAAAATAGCTCTAACACCTTGTTCTTGTAGTGCAGAACGGTCGTGTTCAGGAATGATTCCACCTGCAAAAACCACAACATCATTGAGTCCTGCCTCACGCAATCCGTCACACACTTTTGGTATCAATACGTTATGTGCACCAGAAAGAGTAGAGAGACCCACTGCTGCTGCATCTTCATCCGTAACTATTCTGACAATTTCTTGAGGAGTTCGCCGTAAACCCGTGTATATGACTTCGTGACCACCATCTCTGAGAGCTCTAGCAATCACCTTTGCTCCTCTGTCATGACCGTCTAAACCGGGTTTGGCAACAACGATTCGCATGGTTCAGCCTGTATCTTGGACTCATTAGTTAGCCTTCAAGCAACCGATTGAATGGATATTGAATCTGCTTGCTTTTCAGGAATGCTCATGGGCGGGCTAGTATCGTTGAGGGGTAACATATGTCTGGTGTGGAGGAGCGTATTGATGACTTGCGGCGCCGCAAAGCGCAATCTGAGGCTGGTGGTGGCCAGAAAAGAATTGCCGCACAGCACAGCCGTGGAAAGATGACTGCGCGCGAGCGAGTCGAACAATTACTTGATGATGGCAGCTTTGTAGAAGTAGATGCATTAGTTGAACACAGATGTCGGGACTTCGACATGGATCGCAATGTAATCCCTGGTGATGGAGTTATTTGTGGCCATGGAACCATTGAAGGGAGAACAGTGTATTGCTTCGCCCAAGATTTCACAGTTTATGGGGGTTCATTAGGTGAGATGCACGGACTGAAAATTTGTAAAATCCTAGACATGGCTCTGAAAACAGGTTCCCCAATTATTGGGCTCAACGACAGTGGCGGGGCTAGAATTCAGGAAGGTGTGGCAAGCCTAGGTTCGTATGCTGAAATTTTCTTCCGCAACGTTCGCGCAAGTGGTGTTGTGCCACAGATTTCAGTAATCATGGGCCCTTGTGCAGGTGGGGCTGTCTATTCACCAGCAATTACAGATTTTGTAGTCATGGTCGACAGCACATCTCACATGTTCATCACAGGACCTGAAGTAATCAAAACCGTGACGAATGAAGAGGTCTCATTCGAAGACCTCGGGGGCGCATCCACACACGCAACACGTTCTGGAGTTACTCACTTCACAGCGGGCAATGATGATGAAGCACTAGATTTAGTGAGAGAATTGGTCGGTTTTATACCGCTAAACAATCTAGAGAAACCACCGATAAAATCAACATCAGACCCTACGGATAGAGTTTGCGAATCTTTGGATGAATTAGTTCCAGAAGATCCTTCTACACCCTATGATATTATTGACGCTATTGAAGAAGTTCTAGACGAGCGAGCCTTCCTTGAAGTACAAGCTGATTACGCACAAAATATAGTTGTAGGATTTGGACGTCTCGGAGGACATACAATAGGAATTGTAGCGAATCAACCTCAAGTTCTAGCAGGTTGCCTCGACATTGATGCTTCGGTTAAGGCTGCGAGATTCGTACGATTTTGTGATGCATTCAATATCCCACTGCTGACCTTTGTTGATGTACCTGGTTTCCTACCTGGAGCAAGCCAAGAATGGGGTGGAATTATCCGACATGGTGCAAAATTACTCTACGCATACGCTGAAGCAACTGTTCCAAAACTCACAGTCATTACACGAAAGGCCTACGGAGGTGCTTATGATGTGATGTCTAGTAAACACATTCGCGGGGATTACAATGTTGCTTGGCCTACAGCACAGTTGGCAGTAATGGGAGCAGAAGGGGCAGTACAAATAATTCACAAGAGAAGAATCAACAGTGCAGGAGATCCAGAAGGCGAAAGGAAAAGGCTCATCGACGATTATGAAGATACATTTGCAAATCCATACAGAGCCGCATCTCTAGGATATTTAGATGATGTTATTCAGCCTAGAGATACAAGAGAACGCTTGTCTAGGGCTCTGGGTGCGCTTCTAGAAAAGGAAGAAATACGACCCGCACGCAAACACGGCAACATCCCATTGTGAGGAATATTCATGGCTAGCAGGAAAGATAAGATTTGGGCTGCCGCAATCCTTGCTGTTTTACTGGAGGAAGAGGAAGGTGATTATCTGAAACCATCGAAGACAAGAGACAGGGGTGGTTCTTGGTCACGTGATCATCGACGCATGTTAATCGGGCGTAGGAATCTTTTCCGCGCGCGCACACGAAGGAGTACTCCGAGGTGAAACTATGGCCAAGACAAGAAAGGTCACAGTCGATGGTGATGAGTTCGAAGTCGAACTTGAGAAGATCGATGGTGTTTGGCAAGTCAAAGTGGGTGGAAAGGAATTCACAATTAGTGTTGAAGGAAAAAGTGTTGAAGAAACCACAGGAAAGAAACGAAAAAGGACGAGTAAAGGAAAGCTCTCTGGAACTATTTCATCAACAATACCTGGAAAAATCGTATCAATAAATACAGATATAGGAAATAAAGTCAAGGAAGGAGACGTATTGATGATTTTAGAAGCAATGAAAATGCAGAATGAAATTCATGCTCCAATTTCAGGAACTGTTTCTGAAGTCAACTACAAACCGGGAGATAGTGTTGAAGCGAATGCTCCTTTATTGGTAATTACACCCGAAGGGCCAAAACCAAGTGACTCTTGAGGTACTACAATGCCGACATGCGACTATCCAGATTGTAGCGTCAAAGGAGAGATGGTCAGCCGCCTTTCTCCCGATGGATTTCTAGTGGCTACTGGAAAAAAAGCCTATTCATTTCGCGAAGCTTATCGGCGATTCCATTATTGCAAAGAGCATCATGATGAATTGATGACTACGGTTTGGAATAGAGTGCGTTCTAAGGATAATAAGGAAGACGACCATGTCGCTCCAACAGCAATATAATATTCTTTGAGAAATTTCATTGAATCCATAAAATATGGATTATCAAATAAGTCCTAATGCATCTTCGATGCGATTGAGTTCTGGTCCAGTAGAACCACTTCCGACAAATGCATAGGAATCACTGGCTACACATCCTGCACCAACATAAGGGGAACCGAAGCATACAGTACCTACCATAACAGGAACTTGCATGGCCTCTTCAATTTTCTTTGCTTCCTCGGCATGAACATCAGGATGTGCTAATACGCCCTTATTATTTGCAACTAATAGAGACCCTACTGTATCTTGACCTGCAACTTTTGAGCGTATCGCATTAACACCCAGTACCTCTCCAATCATTTCAGCTCCAGGACCTGGGATAACCGAACTAACAACTGCGCCGTGATCATTGCATACAACGAGATTGCCCGCTGCATTAACTCCACTTTCCATAACTACGATGTCACCGAAACTGGTCAATTCATCAAGGTCACCCTCAGTAGCAATATCAGCAACTGCAAGGCCTTTCTTATTTCCTCGAATCAATGACCCAAGAAGAGCAGATCCACCAATTAAGGTAGGATACATTTCCATGTCGAACCTAGTTGCCAAATCATCAATAGCTGGTTGATCTAACGAAGAGGGATGGAAAAGAACGTCTCCTACGACGCTGAGATAAACTCCGACTTGTGTATGTCCGAGTATGTCTCCAGTTCCGATTCCCATTGGCTCACCTGTGTCTCTCAATAAGTATGGCTACGCCTATAGCGGATGAATGTTGATGCGGGGAGGGTGAAAAAGAGTGGCACAGCGACGTAAGTTCCCGTGGGCTCTCGCACCACAGTACAGAATACGACGCAGGAGGACTTGACTTCCGGGTTCGATATGGGACCGGGTATTACCCCTCCGCTGTGGCCGTGCACAACTCTTTTTCGAATGTAATTGGTGATAGAATCGAATCTGCCTATTGGACAGAGGCCCACAAAAACATAGTGTGGGCAAGTAGAAAGATGAATGCTCGGGGGGTTAGTGCAGCTGGGCTGAACACCTCGGCGAACCTCGGTGCTTACACCCGCTGTCTATCAAACTCGTCTTCTACGAGTCCCCTGAGA
>Ga0208766_1000088_pt1 | contig 45870 bp, 43 predicted proteins | sample ETN01SmetaG_3_FD_185792 | JGI IMG/M metagenome (GOLD analysis project Ga0208766, IMG submission 185792) | Marine microbial and viral communities from oxygen minimum zone, Eastern Pacific Ocean - ETNP2014F12-01SV263 (SPAdes) (version 2) | ecosystem: Environmental > Aquatic > Marine > Oceanic ... | reverse complement strand
TGAATATGCTACAAGGGTTGTAAGAATTGACAGTGGAAAAGTAAAGTCGGATGAAATTGTTGAATGAGGTGATATTCTTGTTTGGACTACTTACAAAGCGTTTGGCAAGAAGCCTATGGCGAACAAAGATTCGACTCATCGCAGTGGTACTCATGGTGATGGTTGGTGTTTTCGCAGGTATTTCTTTTGCAGCATATGCTCATACAGCATCAAGCATGTACGATGACATCTATGCGGATACTGATGAGGGAGTAAACCTTGCAGATATTTGGGTTGAAAATCCTAGTTGGGCATGGGATGGCAGTACTGCTGATTCAATTTGTGAGGAAATTGCAAATCAATGGCCCGATTCAGATTTAGTGCTAAATGAATGCGAACCTCGTTTGAAACTCGATGGAGTCATGTTTCACACAAATGAGGATGGTGAAGAATCAATCATACCTGCTGTTTGGCATGGTATTGACGAAGGATATGTCGACCGAGTGTGGTTTCCGGACCACGATTGCTGCTCAGGTGTTATGGCCAGTGCAGATGATGAGATAGTCGTCGATGTAAGGGTGGCTGAAGGAATGAATGTTGAGATTGGTGATAGTATTTCGATAGGTTCCGGAGCAGGAAGCATGGATTACACCATTGTGGGTATTGGTCATCATTCAAATCACCTGTACTTCACCCAGAGTGGCTCATTATTTCCTTCAGAACCTGGAACATTTGCTACTGGATATTTGACTTCAGGAGGCCTTGAAAAATTGGCAAATCTTAGTTCTGGTTCTGCAAATCTTCTCCTCATCGATATAGTTGGGACTCCAGAGTATGATTTACAGACGACCACCGAAATCGAAGGCGAAGAACTCAGTTTAATTATAGGAAAAATCGACTCTACCGTACAAGATATTGATGATTCTCCTTCATTGGTTTACAGTCGTTCAGGAATCGAATCAGTAGAATTACTCCGTACTGATGCCGAAGGTGCAATGTCGATGTATGTTCCAGTTACTGCAATGATCGCAATAGTTGCTGGAATAACCATCTTCTTGAGTCTTCAGAGGTTGGTACAATCTCAGGCTAGAGAGATTGCAATATTGCGAACACTCGGAATTCCGCGAAATGCTATAATTCCAGGATATATCTTGATGCCCATTTTAATAGGTTTAATCGGTTGTTTATTTGGTATAATTCTTGGAGTATTATTGGGTGCTCCCGCCATGTTGAATATGTATGAAGGATTACTGGGGATTCCAATTATTGAACCTGCAGATGTAACCCCTATCCTTCTGCAAATTTCTGGAATCGCGATGTTAATTGTTTTGTTTTCTGGAATTTTTCCAGCTATCCAAGCCTCTAGACTACAGCCTCTGGAAATCATGCGTGGCCAACATCAGATTAGACTCTCGTCTCGAGGTCTACAGAAGTTAACTTCGAGATTACCTTCTACAGTTGGTCTAACTATCAGGTCTAGCATTAGAAAACCAACTAGGCTAGCCTTCACATTCGTTGCTGTCGGCCTGTCAATGCTAATTTTTGGCAGTATGACACTGATGATGGCTACAATGGAAGATGCTGTAGTTGGCAATGTTGAGAATAACCAGAATTGGGACGCTCAAGTTATTGTTCCCTTCGGAGGGGAGGTGGCAGTGAATGAATGGGCTGATGAGAGAGGTGCATCTCATGAGTCGATGTTAGTTTTCCCAGCTAGCCCAGAGGGAGATACGAGGTATCTCTTGACCTATGGGTTGGATACGGTTTCTACTAACGATAATTCTATGATAGTTTTAGATCTTAAAGAAGGAACACTCCCTGTTGCTAATTCTGAAGTTACACAGGTGCTGGTTGATGAGGGATTGCAGCACTTTCTCGATTGGCAAATTGGACAAACTCAGACGATTATGTTTGGTTCAACTTCGTTGGATATTGAGATAACCGGTATTACTCAAGGAGAAGTGTCACGAACCGTGTATTTCCATCGCCAAGATCTCGTTCCAGTAGTGGGAATTGAAGCGACCTCTGTTTTGCTTGATTTGCCAGAGGGAGTCGAAGTTGACAATGAATTGGGCGAAATTTCACTTGGAGTTACTCAAAAAGAGGACTTAATCAAAACCTTTGAGTCTCTTTTGAAACAACAACAAGCAGTTTTCAATTCAATTCTTGCGCTTGGAATAATCATTGCAATTGTTGTTTTATTCAATACTCTAATCATGAATCTTGCAGAACGAGATGTAGAGATTGCGACACTAAGAGTGCTTGGTGCTCCAATCAACAGGATAGGTGGGATGATGCTGGGTGAACATATCGCTATTGGTTTGATAGGCGGCATTCTCGCCACCATTTTCACCATATTTGGCACTCAAGCATTAATTTCTACATTTGTTCAATGGGCATTTTATCTGACTGTGAAGTCTGATTTCATGGTTGCAGCACAACTTGTTGGCGTTGTTGTTTTCATCTCAGTAATTCTCACACCATACGGAATGTGGAGAATTAGTAGGATGGATTTAGTCGAGAAAGTCAAAGACCTATCTCAGTGAGCCCCCCTCATGCGCGTCGTCACCTGGAACTTGAATGGCATCCGAGCCGCAATCCGCAAAGGCTTGGATGACTTCATTGAGAGGATAGATGCAGACATCTGGTTACTCCAGGAAGTGCGTGCACTTCCTGAACAACTTCCAACAGACTGGACTCTTCCTGACGGTCACGAGGTCATCTGGCATCCGGCCGAACGCAAGGGGTATTCAGGGGTCGCCTCGATGTCTCGTGTTGGTATGGAGGAGCTTGGTCGTGGCATAGGAACTCAATTAGATCCTGATGATTTAGAGGGGCGTGTCTTAACCACGAAATGTGGTCCTCTAACTTGTATCAATATCTACTTGCCAAATGGAGGTTCTGGTCCCGAAAGACAAGCCTACAAAGATAGATGGTTGGAGGATTTGTTAGTTTGGGCCAAGAAATACCTTGATTCACCAGAACCTGTGATTTTAGTTGGAGATTTGAATATCGCTCATACAGAAAATGACATCTGGAATCCGAGCGGAAACAGACGCACATCCGGTTTCTTACCGCATGAGCGTGAGTGGTTCAGTCGTTTCCTTGACTGCGGCTGGCACGATTTACATCGAATCCACTTCGGTGAGCAGAAGGGGCCTTACACTTGGTGGTCAAATCGAGGCCAAGCACGGGCCTTAGATCGTGGCTGGAGGATTGATTATGTTCTGGCAAATAATGCTGCTTTTGCTTCTTTCAAAACCGCAGAGGTAAATCGGCAAGCGGGCTTAGATTGCTCGGACCACGCTCCACTAATCATTGATTTTGATTTTTGAATCATTCTCTTCGCTCCCTACGGGAGCGAGAATAATTGCTTGAATTGTTATAACATCCTTTCAATAAGAGAAGTGTAGGCGCAATTCCATGGCCGAGACATTGTTTGAACGCCTCGAACGCCTCCTTCCTGGTGGCCGAGGCGTTTGGATTCCAATGGATCACGGTATCTCTAACTATCCTGAGAAGGGACTTGATAGAATGGATGAGGTTGTTGATACCTGTATTCAATCCGGTGTTAATGCTATAGTTCTCCAGAAGGGTGCTCTGACTCATCATTTCGAACGTACTGGTTGGAATGGCTTCGTATGTCATGTATCGGTTTCAACAATCCACGCAGGAGATAATTCGGGCGACAAAGTACGAGTTGCCTCAGCCAAAGAATGTCAGTTTAGGGGTGCTTCAGCCTGTTCTGCTCAGGTCAATCTCGGTGACGAGGCTGAGCCTGAAATGATTGCAGAGATGGGTGAACTAACCGGTGAAGCAATCGCTCTTGGAATGCCAGTATTAGGTATGGTATATCCTCGTGGTCCAAACTTGAAAATTGCTGAAGATGATTCGACCGGAGGAGTTGCTCATGCGGCTCGTGTAGCTTGGGAATTGGGTTGTGATGTTGTTAAGGTGCCCTGGACTGGAGATTCAGAATCATTTGCTCAAGTCTGTGCATCAGTGCCGATTCCAGTTCTTATTGCCGGGGGTCCTCTTGGAACTTCTTTTGCAGATTTGCTAGAAATTGTCGAACAATCCGTCGCTGCCGGTGGTGCTGGAGTTTGTATGGGGAGACAGGTATTTGGTGCTGAGAATCCAGCCAACCATATTGCAGCACTTCGAGCAGTAATCAATGATGGAGTAAGTGCTTCTGAGGCAGCAGAGATGCTGAGGTGATAATTTGCAATTGTGGGTTGAGGCTACCCCCGAATCTTCTCTATTCGTTCAGGCGGATAGAGTTTGGACTGGTACAGCAGATGATGTTGCAGTTGTTCAATTGGATGATTATAATGGCCAAGAAGAGGCTATTTCTCTAATTGGCATGATTCCTTGGATTTTGATTAAGTGTTCTGATTGGACAATGATTCCTCTCGAGAATATTGTAGCGGCTGCATCTGGTTCTGGAACAAAAATCGCCGTTGCGATTTCTAAGAAAGTAGACCTGAGAGGTGCGGCCTTCGCTCTAGAGCATGGAGTTGATTCCATTCTACTTCCTGATGATGAGGAACTCTGGTTATCTGCCGTTGAAGTGGCAGGGGAAAGGGAGAAGGTCACTGAGAATAAAGAAACAAATTCAATTCTAGAATTTGCCAAAGTAACTTCTGTTGAATCAGGGGGTGTTGGTGAGAGAGTCTGTGTTGATCTTATCGAGAGACTGAGTCACGATGAAGGGATGTTAATTGGTTCATCTGCAAATGCCTTGGCATTGATTCACGGCGAGACTATACCGTCACAATTCGTACCATCTAGACCTTTCAGAGTTAACGCTGGAGCGGTTCATGCCTACTGCCTGATGGCTGATGGTTCGACTCGATACCTAAGTGAATTGGAATCCGGAGATAAGGTGGCAATCATCGATTCAAGCGGAGCGCTACGTGATGCCTCAATTGGCCGTCTAAAAGTAGAGAGGCGTCCATTCCTATTGGTTAGATTCGAAGCATCTGGCTTATCCGGTCAAGTAATGGCTCAACAGGCTGAGACCGTACGCTTGATTTCTCAAGATAATCTAATTTCAGTCACCTCCCTCAAAGAAGGAGATCAATTCCTAGTTCGTTTTAGTTCAGGCATGCGCCATGTAGGACGTGAATTGACAGGAGTGATGAATGAGCGATGAGACTTCTGGGACAGGGTCGTGCATGTGGAGGAATCAGTCTTCTACATGCCGTAGGTTGTGGCAACGGCTGTGCCGCACCTATTGATCTCTGGACTCATGTCTCACTTACTGATGAGCCGCTAGAAATTTCTGAAGATGAACATAAATTACTCCAACTTCTTCTCGATGCTTGGAAAGCTAGAGATTTACCCCTTCCTGATGGAAATTTGGGTTGGAAAATTAATTCTAACATACCCATCGGTATGGGTTTGAAATCAAGTTCTGCCCTACTCGTGGCTGCTATGGACGCTTTATCTCAAGCAACGGGTGTGATGATATCGGATGCAGTATGCTGTAACATTCTATCAGCAATACAAATACAGTCTGGATGTAGCATTACTGGAGGTAGGGATGATATTGTAGTATGCAATAACCATTCTACAATATTGGTAGATGTTTATGATGAGGTTGCTTGTAGGATAAAGAGGATAAATATGCCTCCTATGGAGGTATTTTTGATAATTAGAGATTTAGAAAAATCAAAGATTAATATTGCTGAGTTCGAGAATCGAAAAACCCGATTTGAGGAAATTGTCCTCGATTTAGTCAGTGGTAATCCTTTGCAGGCTTTCAGTAAGAACGGTCAATTGGTGGGTGAAGCAATTGGCGACAAAGATGCACTTGTAATTTGCGAGGACATTGAAATCCTGACCAATGGTAGGGCCGCAATTTCTGGTTCTGGTCCTGCAATTGCAGTTATTTGTCAGAGAGAAGAAAATCAGAAAATAATAGAACATCTAAAATCCAGAGGCCTTCAGTTCATACATACTAGGATTTATCAATATCCTGAATTGACTTGGGAGAGAGAACCATGGGAATGAGTTTGGGCGATTCAATTCGCGTCACTCTATTCGGTGAAAGCCATGGTCTATCTGTGGGCGCTCTCGTTGAAGGAATTCCTGCTGGAACTGAGATTGATATTGATGCTTTACTGATTGATATTGAGAGACGTAGACCCGGTAGAAAGGGGCTGAGTACACGTTCTGAGAGTGATGAATGTGAGATACTTTCAGGTGTTTACGAAGGTAAGGCAACAGGTTGGCCAATACTTCTCTTAACTCGTAATTCAGACGCTCGTTCTCGCGATTATTCATTCTTACCTGACCACCCAAGACCCGGTCATGCAGATTTACCTGAACAGATTCGTTCCGGCGGTTCTGCAGATCTCCGTGGCGGTGGCTCTCAATCAGCTCGTTTGACCTATGGATTAGTCACAGCCTCTAGTCAAGTTCGAGGTGTAATCAATTCATTGGGATGGCGTGTTGATGCACATTTGCATAGCGTTGGAGATATTGTCGCGGCTCCAATATTCAGTCTTGATAGAGATGCAGTTCTTCCTGAAGAATCTGACATGTCTCGCTTGAATTGTCGCGATGAAATCGCTAGCTCGTTATTTGCTAGCCTGATTGATGAAGTTAGAATGGATGAGGATTCTATCGGTTCATCAGTAGAGTGCATAATTGAGGGATTGCCGTTGGGACTTGGTGAACCTTGGTTTGATGGTCTAGAACCAGCCCTTGCTCGCGGAATGATGGCGATTCCAGGAGCTCGTGCAGTTGAATTCTCTAAAGGTACTGAGTCTTCACGAATGAGAGGTTCTCAGCACAATGATGTCTGGCAAAAAGAAGGACAAATAGTAACTCTGGAAGGCTCTGCAGAAGGTTCTGCGGATGGTGCCCTTGGTGGTCGTTCCACAGGTGCTCCACTACGAATTGTCGTTCACTTCAAGCCACCTAGCAGCATTTCACGCGAGCAAAATACTCTACACCTTCCTAGTGGTGAAAAACAACCACTGAAGGTTAAGGGGCGTCACGACCCGGTCCTTGGTCCAAGAGCAGTTCCAGTGGTAGAAGCAGTTGCTAGGTTGATAGTGGCAGATCTAGGAATGATGGGTGGATTTATTCCCGATTCTATTCATTCCTGACCTTCTCTCATATTTTGAATTCTCATTGGTAGATTTACTGCAAAGGCAGTAGCAATTACTGTGAATACTATTGCAGTACCCAAAGCCACACCATACACACTGGTAAGCTCTACGGATTCTTCCAATCGACTGGCTGCGACCTCGTCAAATATACCTACTAGAGCGGGAATAATCCGATTAATCAGAAGTGTAAGTAAAGCGACTGCACCAGCAATTATTGGTGTTATTCCAATTGATCGGTGATATTGGCTGATGATTTTTCCTTCACCCATTACGTAAACTTCTCCTGTGCGAATTGATGTATCGAGCATTGAGAAGCGAATAATCCCGCTTGTCAGTTCAAAGTACATCACTAGGAATAAGGCATAGAGAATTAGCAAAAACTTCTGTGCAATTTCATTTTCAGGAAGAAGATTAAGTCCAAACTCCACTTTACTTCCAGCGAATCTCAGAGTGATAAGTAGTAGCATTACATATGATACTAGAAGAGCTCTCTGATCTCTCTGGAAAATTCCATACATACCTCCAATGGCACCCGCTGCAAGGATAAGAAGATGGAATATTCCTGCAATTATTGGAATTCCAATTAGATTGGCTATGGAGAACCATGCAGTGCCCGAAACAGGGGTGATGATGTATGTAAGGAATGAGAGTAGGAGAAGAATTCCAGCAGAAGCCATTTGGAGTGTTGATACAGTATTGTTAGCGGGTAGAAACTTCATCGATGAAACGATAGGTCCTCCGAAGAATGACTCAATCCATGAAGGTACATGAATCTCAGGAATAGCGTCTTTTGGGATGTCTGTACTCGATTTTAGACGCCCAGCCGCTTTCTTTCTACTGGGGGCAGAAGAGCGGATGGTTTTACCATCATAAAGGTGAGAAGTATCGCTCGAACCTTCTGTTTTGATATCTTCAGCCATCATTTCACCTCTCAGAATCCTCTAGCTCCAGCAAGCGCGGTCGATAGCATCATTCCTGGTTCCCAATCCATTACGTTAGCACCTAGCCCTCGTAATTCGCTAATCAGAATGTCTCTTTCTGTCTTTAGAACTTCGTAACCAGTTCGATCAAGTCTTCGAGCATCAAACTCAAATTCTAGACTTGAAGGTGAAAGAACAGTCACATCGAAGTTACGCGCCCGGAGATCTCGTATAGCATCAATAATTGTCGGATCATCCTCTAGTGGACTCATGATGATGATTGGACTTCCGCGGTTTATGTGCGGTAGAATCCTATTTGTTACCACCTTCAAGGGAGTGTTTCCCTTGGCCATGGCACCTGCAAGTTTTGTTAGGATGACATAGAGTTGCTTCTTCCCTGTATCCCGGTCTACTGAAACAATTTCATCACCATAGGTGACTAAACCGACTGAGTCCCGTCGTGATAAGAAATATTGGGCTAAACTAGCAGCAGCTCGTGTACTGTATACTAGTGAGTTTCGACTTACAGGTCCAGTCTCACTTACAGATCTACTGTCAATAATCAGAATAATGTCACTAACTGCATCACGTTCATACTCATTGACCATCATTTTACCAGATCTAGCCCAAGCCTTCCAATTCATTTTCTTCATTGGGTCTCCTGGGATGTATTCTCGTAGATTGTAGAAATTTGACCCTTCTCCTGGGTTGCGGATATTCACTGCGCCAGTGAAAATTTTCGGAACCCGACTCTTGATTAGAGCATCCTTGATATCTTCCATTTTCGGGAAGACAAGGAAATCATCGTAGAGGTGGATTTCACGTTCATTGTGGAATAAACCAAATGCATCCTGAACACGGACACATACCGGCCCAATTGTGTAGAATCCACGGAGTGGTGCTTCAATAGTGTAAGAGATTTCAGTTTCTTTACGGCCACCGAGTTCCATTAAGACATAATTTGCGCCCTTCTTGATTCGCATCACTTCAGGCACGCGATCTCTAACTTCCAGAACCTTGGAGAGAGTTGAACGGTTCTGGATTCTTAGGACTACGTCTATTTCACCATCTTCAAAGACCCTAGCTGATGAAAGCTTCCTCATTGCAACTATTGATTGCAATTGAATACCCACGTCAGATTCTGCATCTTCGATTCTTCGACCGCTTGATGCTACGTCAGCGTGAGTTGTTCGGAATGCTGCATAGGTCAGGAAAGACAGGAGAACTACTGCGACAGTAACCAATTGTTGGTTGCGTAGAACTAAGCCGAGCAGATACAATGCTATCGCTAATGCAGCGAACATTGCTGATTTTCTACTCCATGCCATCGGCTCTACACCTCCTTGTTCTCAATTGTAAATTGTCTCATACAGTAGGTACTGGTACCTGACGGAGGATATCTGAGATAACTTCGTCATTTTCAAGTCCCTTAATTTGGTGCTCTGGCTTTAGAATCAATCTGTGTGCAACAGCAAGTGTTGCAATTGATTTCACATCGTCAGGAGTAACAAAGTCTCGACCTCTCATTGCAGCAGCAGCCCTACTCGTCTTGAGTAGTGCTTGCGAACCACGAGGTGAAGATCCGACTAATACTCGTGGATCTTCACGAGTTCGAGACACAACCTCAACCATGTACATGCGTACTGCAGGGTCTACGTAGACCTCTTCAATCGCCTGTTGCATAGCAACTACACGAGCAGGGTCTGTGATGACATCGACTTCGACTTCGTCCTTCTTTCGGGCGATACGTCGAGCTAGAATTTCATCTTCATCAGCACGGTCTGGATAACCAACACTCATCTTGAACATGAATCGGTCCAATTGAGCCTCTGGTAGAGGATAAGTTCCTTCTTGTTCAACAGGGTTCTGCGTAGCCATTGTTAGGAACGGCGCAGGTAGTTTATGGGTGGTGGTACCTATTGTCACTTGCTTCTCTTGCATAGCCTCAAGTAGAGCCGCCTGAGTCTTAGGCGGAGCACGGTTAATTTCGTCAGAAAGTAGTAAGTTACAGAAGATAGGTCCAGGCTTGAAACTGAATTCTCCCTTCTTAGCATCGTAGATATTGGTGCCTGTGATGTCCGCTGGCAGCAGATCAGGCGTGAATTGTACACGCTTGAAATCGCAACCGAGTGCATCGGCAAATGTATTCGTCATTAGGGTCTTTGCTAGACCGGGGTAATCCTCAAACAGTAGGTTACCATTAGCTAGAATGTTAATCATAACATTGTCAATTACGTGGCTCTTTCCGATGATTACTTTCTGCACTTCAGTACTAATTGCATGTCCAATAGCACCGACTGCAGTGAGTTTATCACTCATCTTCTTTGAACCACGAGCTTTCGCGGTCTTCTTTCCAGACGCTGCATCAGCGCCCTTGCTTGCTGCTTCTTTTTCACTCATTTTTTTCTCTCCATTTTTTTTCAGTTTCTGCCCCAGCGTCTAATTGCGACCATCAGTTGCCTCAATTCCTGGGGAGTGTATTTTCTGCTTTGGCTATAAGCCAATTCTGTGAGTCTCGGATCTCCGATCATCGTTTGTATCTCAGCAGGCGGTTTAATTGCCATCTGATCTCTAGTAAGGTCATAGTGTACTCTGACTTTGGTGAATAATGCCTGCTGGACTCGAGTCCGGTATGTGCTGGAATCTAATTTGTTTGGACGTTCTTTGAAACGAGTTAAATCAAACACATGTCTCCAATTTTCCTTTTCTGGAACTACCATCATTGCCACTAATAGTAGAAGTCCTACATTGAGAACCACTAACCATTTCAGGAAGGTATTCGAGGTAAGGAGAACTACTGTGCCCATTGCCTCTATGAATGGGGCTGAGATGACTCCTGTGACGTGACGACTTTCGTCAAAAACAATTTGAAAATTGCTATTATCATCTCGAACCGACTTAGCCAAATTCTTATTGTCGTGCTCCATTATATCATCAAGAAGAAGAGAGAAATATTCCTGATTGCCTTTCCAGTATGTTTCTCTTGTGACATCTAACCAACAATGTCCAGTGTACTGGTCACAAGACTCACTCATTCCGGTATTCTCGGCAGAAGCGAGATTCCAATTCCTGTTTGAAAATGCCTCTTCATCGGACACAAATACAATACTACCAGTCACGGGAAGTTCTTTCATATTCCCACCAACAATGCCTCCTGAGCCAGTAGTAACTTGATCGTATGCTGTGATATTTGGATAGTCTATCCTGATAATTAATGCCAAGTCTCCAGGCGCAGGATTCTTTGGGTCATCAGCACGCTGGTTGCCTTGTATATCGATAAAAGCAGAAGGAGATGCTGTTGCTAGGATATTGACATCCCGGCTCGCTGTAGTTTTTGGCATGTTATCACTCGCTAATGGTTCAAACTTCATTCCTGTTGGAGAGCGGAACATAACTGGTAATCTACAATGTTCTCTATTTTCTTCACGAACATCAACATCTACACATCCTTGACGTAGGTGTGCGTTCGCCATGTTATTCACATCTTCAGATACTGCAGCAAGGCTCCACACATTTTTCCAAGAGCCAGATATTGGATTTCCAGTTCCTTGATCATATTCCAACCAATACTGATTTTCATCTAAAAGAGGAGCATCAAAGAAAGTAACTCCAAATTTTGATGCAAGACGATTTGCATTAGTACCGTCTGCAGCTACAATCACCTTCCCACCTTTCTTTGTAACAAAATCATATATTGCTTCAGCCTCAGTCTCAGCAATAGGTTTCTCAGGTCCAATAATCAGTAATGCAGTACGGTGTGGATCCTTCCAATCGTTGACTAACATTGGTGTAGACATAGTATTGGCAATAAAGTAATCATCACCTTCTAGAGAACCTCTCATGTCGGTTACTTGGGCCAATCTTTGGTTATCATTATCTCCACCTGTTTGATAAGCAGAGTAGTAGGTTTCTTTGCCTACAACGAATGTCATTGGCAGTATCAAAAGTAGGACTAAAGTGACCGCGATGGAGCCAACCACGATGTTCGTGAAATTACCATCTTCACTTTTATCAGAGGCCATCTTGATTCCTTTCCTAACTAAGTTAGCGTACGCTAGGCATACCTACGCTTCACCGCGAGCCTCATACCACAGATATATGTTATTCACTATAGGACACAAGTGTAATTGCAATTATTGAGGTTCTGATGTTTATATTACACCATTACAGTGACGCATTATTGGGGCAAAATGGTCAAAATAAAACCCAATTTAAATGCGCCGAGAGTCTCTTATTAGTAATGCGCCAATTAGAGCACTGAAAATTATACTCAACCCCGGTGCTGGGAGGTTTGAAGAAACTACTTCAGTTGGGCTTTGAGTGTCGTCATCGTCTCCATTATTATCGGAATTATCTGGTGATGGAGCTGATTCAACTGTGACTCTAACAAAGTCTGATGATAACTGTGCACCATCCGCTCCGTTAGAGGCAACTGTTACTTCAATTCTACAATTTCTAGTAGGGTGGCTTTCTGAAGCAGTAATTTTTAGATCGGCAGAAGTAGATTCTCCGGGCTGGATATTTCGAGAAGTTAGACCTTCAAGTCCTTCATCTGTAGTCATGAGGGGACAATCATCAGTGACTTCGACCTCGCGGGCTCTATCTTGCGAGTTTCCTTCATTGGTAACCGTGATCTTCAACAATGAGTCAGTTCCTGAATTCATAGGGCCTGCAGGTTCTGTGATTTCCACTTTCAGTTCAAAAATTTCCGGGATCTCTAAATCTCCAGTGGCTTCCTGTGATTCAGGAATAATTACTGGCATTGAGTTTCTCTCCTGTAGGTTTGCAGTTATTTGGAAGGGTTCTTTGCTCTTTGCTGCGATTTCAAAAACATCAATGTTAGAAAAAACCAAAGTGAAAGAGATGTTTTTGTCCGCTTCAATCTCCTTTTCTTCATCACCAGCGGAATCAGCCTCCCATGGCGCTTCATATTCTAGTCCTACTTTAATTGGAAATAATCCTTGATTATGAATCCAGAATGTGACCAATACTGCGCCACTTGTTCCTACCTCAAAAGGTTCGGAATCATCATCCATCGGGTAATTAATTCCTAATTCCCAATTCCCCAGAGTTGGTTCGGGCTGAGCAACAGCAGTAGATGCAAAGGGGATGAGGAGGGTCGACGCCATAATTAGAACCAAGAATTTCGAATTCATGACAACTCCTCCAGTAGTCCTACACATGCTCGGCGTGTTAACACCTTCACCATCTTTCTCCTATACGAAGGCGCGTACCATGTGTTTTGTACGGGTTTCACCGATTTGCGGATTGCTTCGGCTAAATTGTTAATGGAATCTTCACCATTCCACTCAGATACAGTCTCATTTGTCTCATCTGTGTGCAAGTTAGGTATTGATTCAAGTCCTGTCGTCGCTACTCTGAGGTCAAGTGATGAGTTTGGGTCAATCCTCCAAAGAACGGCAACACCGGCTTCTGGGAAATCCCATGACTCTCGTTGACGCAATTTCTGATAGTCTCCTTTCCATTCTATTGTGTCTTCAGGAAGACTTAGGTGGGTAACCAATTCTCCAGATTTCAAGACATTTCTTTTCATCCCATCTAGTTCAAAGAAATCATTCAATGGCATGGAGCGCGTACCTTCTGCTGATGCAAGATGTATGGTTGCGTCAAGACACATCAATACAGGTGCGAGGTCTGCTTGGTATGTAGCGACACATTTTGTGTTTTGATTTTGAATAACACGACAGTCTGCATTAGTTCCACAATCACATTTGTGACACCAATCTATCGATTCTCGCCACTGTTCTGATTGATTGAACCAGTAACACCTAGTGTCGAGGCAGATATTTCCACCAACCGTGCCCGAATGTCTAATCAAAACGCTAGCAACAGAGTCAGCAGCCTTTGCTAGAACAGGGTGCGTTGAGTCCGAAGTAGCCAAATCGTGAAGTCTAACCATAGCTCCAATATGTGTCTTAGAAAGTTCATTCAATTCACTAACGCGGGCTAATGAAATTACATGTTTCTTTACATTGAGGTGCCATTTGTAGTTTGGTAGCAAATCAGTCCCACCTGCAACCCAGTCAAAATCTTCCTCCGAATCGGTCAATTTTGCAGCAATCTGCAATGCTTCCTCAAGATTGTTAGGATTGTGAAGAGTAAATGGTGGCATTCGCATTATGCATCACCCCTGTGTCTTCGTTCACTATGTTTCCATGCACTACCGGCGAGTCTCGGCGATTCTAGATACTCCTCACTTGGTATTACGCTAACAGCCCAACGAGGGTCTACTTCGTCAGGTGGTATTGTAGGATCAAGTCCGAATAGTGCACCGTTGTGATAGGACTCTCTGTCAGAATTCAGTCGACGGTTTACATCACGATTAGCATGTTCTAAAGCTCTAGATATGAGTTTGTCCTGCAAATCGGAAAACTCTAGTCTGGGACTCTGTAGATTCAAAGGGTCAGAGATTCCTTCTGATTTGCATTTTTTCTCGATGAGTCTGTGTAATCTATCAGGCGTGATTGGCAATTCTGCCGTTCTAACTCCAATAGCATCGTAAACTGCGTTACAAACAGCAGGAAGAATTGGTAGAAGGGGTCCTTCACCTGCCTCTTTGGCGCCGAATGGCCCCTCTGGGTCATTAGATTCGACAATAATGGGAACAACCTCTGGCATCTCGTGAATACTGGGTATTTTGTAATCCAGTAAATCCGCATTCATTAGATGGCCACTACGGCCATAGCGCATTTCTTCTGACAGAACTTGCCCCATCCCCATATGACATGATCCGATAATCTGCCCTTTCACAGATAATGGATTGAGAGCCTTTCCACAATCATGTGCAGCCCACACTTTGTCCACTTTGGTTTGTCCAGTCTCAACATCAACAGTGACTTCAGCAACATATGCCGAAAATGAATATGCAGGGGCGAGCCCAGCTGCAGCACCTTTGTGCGTACGGCCCATTGGAGGAGTTCTATAGGCGCCAGATGAAACTAGTGCTCCTTTGTCTTCCTGAGCCTTGTGTAGTGCTTCTAGGTATGAGACGCCTACTGCAGGGTCGCCTTTGTGGAATATCCGCCGGTCACCGATAACCAACTTTGTCTTTTCAGCCCCGGTAATGTCAACTGTGGCATCGAGTAATTCATCACGAATTTTCATAGCAGCAGAGATTGCAGCATTGGCATTCATGAAAGTCACACGAGATGAGTAAGAACCGAGGTCAACAGGAGATGTATCCGTTTCTTGCGAACGAACTCGAATCATGTCTAATGGCAGACCTAGAACTTCTGCTACCGATTGAGCAACTACTGTATCTGAGCCCTGACCTATGTCAGCAGCTCCAGTATGGATTGTGACTCCTCCATCCATGTCTATCTTCAGATGAACTGTAGCATGCGGGAATTTGTTTGGATCCCAATGGATAGGGAGTCCACTTCCAGAAATGAAAAACCCACAACCAATCCCAATTCCTTTTCCTAGAGGCATTTTTCGGAATTTGTCATTCCATCCACTGGCTTCCTTAACCCGTTCAAGACATTCTCGCATTCCAATGCTGGTTACTCGAAATCCAGTAATTGTAGCTGAATGAGGTGGAAGCAAGTTGGCTAATCTTAGAGTGATAGGGTCCACTGAAAGTTGTTCGGCTAGGTCATCGAGTCCTGTTTCCACAGCGCAGCGTGAGTTTACAGCCCCATGTCCGCGCATAGCGCCACTTGCCGGTTTGTTTGTCCAAACTCTAGCACCAGTGTAGTGGAATGCTCCAATTTCGTAAGGTGCGGTGTGTAATACTCCATTGTAGTATGTTGTAACATGACCAAATGATGCAAAAGCCCCGCCGTCAATTAGAGCGTCAGTTTCAATTCCTGATATTCGCCCCTCGGAATCAGCATGCAAATTCATTTCAATACGAGAGGGATGGCGGCCACGATTAATCCAGTAAACCTCTTCTCGGTCAAATGTAATTCTGACTGGTCGCCCTGCTTTTCTAGCTAAAATTGCAGCACACATCTCGTGAGGAAATGGATCTGATTTTCCTCCGAAACCACCACCTACAAATGTTCGAAAAACATTGATTTGATGCATTGGGACTTCCAATACATCTGCCAAAGCACGATGAACATAATGTGGAACTTGTTGAGGAGTGTATAGTGTCAATCTTCCGGATGGATCCCAGTGAGCAACAACAGCATGAGGTTCTGTTGCTGCATGGTTGACTCCTGCAAATGACCAGTTCTGTTTGTGACTGACCACAGATGATTCAGTCATTTCTTTGATGTTTCCAAACTCTTGAAACACCCTCTTCTGAATGTTAGCCTCGCCAATATGGTATTTGCCGCGGTCATGGATTGGATTTTCACTATCTTCAATGCCTTCTTTCATGTCGTGGATGGAATCAAGAATTTCATACTCCACTTGTATCAGCCGTTCTGCTTCTCTAGCCGTGGCTTCATCTTCAGCAGCGACACAGGCGACGAGATCTCCGACGTGTCTTACTTTTTCAACAGCCATCGCATGCTCGTCTTTTGTTACAGGAAGAACCCCGAATTTATTCTCTGCATCATCCCCTGTAGCAACAGCGATGACTCCCGGTAATTTTAGGGCCTCTGAACAATCTATTGAGAGAACTCTTGCATAATGATGTGGTGAGCGAATAATCCTACCAATCAATTCTCCTGGGAGTCTGATATCGTCTCCATATTGTGCCTGTCCTGTCACCTTCCATCGACTATCTACTAGAGCAGTGGGCTTCCCAATTATTTGGCCACTGACCAATTCATCGTGTTTGTGAGGCCCCCAGGGTTGTGTCCGATTTCCTCCTTGCGATTCAGGAATCATATCTTGATTAGTTGGCCTTGAGAACTGATTCTTACCACCCGAACCCGGTTTTGAAAATGGTAACTTTCCAGGTTGCTGTCTGTAGCCAACCATTTCGTCTTCATTCTCTTTTTCGGACATGTTCACACCTCCTCTGTAAATCCAGGATGGGGGTCACTTCTTGCACTGGTAGAGTCTTCAATATGAGTGTCTGAGACTAGAATATCAGATGCCGCTCTAATTGAATCCACAATTTGTTGATATCCTGTGCATCTACATAGATTCCCTTCGATAGCACATTTTATTTCTTCATCAGTAGGATTAGGTTTTTCTTCAAGAAGCGCTGAAACAACTACTAGAAAACCGGGAGTACAGAATCCACACTGACTTCCTCCGTATTCTGCAAAGGTCTCTTGAATTGGGTGTAGGTGATGACCTTCTGCAAGTCCTTCAACGGTCTTGATATTTGTTCCCTCAACTTCAGCAGCAAGGGTCAGACAAGATAATCTTGGTTTTCCATCCACGAGTACCGTACAGCATCCACAAGTTCCTAAATCACAACCTCGCTTAGTACCTAGGCTACCTGCTCGGTCTCGTAAAACATCGAGTAAAATGGCGTTACCTTCGATGTTAATTCGTTGAATAGTACCGTTGACTACAGCCGACCAAGACACCTCATCAGAGGTGGGAAGCATAGGTAGCCGGTGATGCTCCATGCGCTAATCGACACCGGATTGTCCTATTACGCTTCGGTTGAGTCCTACGGACTCATTCAAGGTCTGAACCGACTTTCTTCAGAATTGCCTTTTCAGCCTCACTAAGGTGGCCGCCATAGGTAGACCGAGATATGCCGAGTTCTTCTGCTAAATCCTTAATTTTTGGATTTCCATTATTGTCATAATAACCTCTGAGAACCGCATGCCGGATTACTTCTTGTTGTCTCTCAGTTAGCACCTCAGCCCATCCATTTACTTGCCGTTTCCGATCCGTAATTACACTAACTTTGTCCGGAGGAAGTACTAGGCGAAGGAGATTCAAGAATCGTCGCATTGCGGCGGTCAATCCAGTCACTCTCAGCTCCATTCCCTTTTCTGCATCTATACTGTATGGGCATTGGAGATGCAGATTCGAGACTTCTATTGCTGACTTCACAAGAGCGTGATGGCACAATAGACTTAGTAGAATGCCTTCCTTATTTTCTTCATGAACTTCTAGCACTTCAAAACTTGGTAAATCAGAGAGTTCATTCAGATCTTTTCCTTCCTTTAGTTTCACCTCTGCAAGTTGAATTATTCCATCATCCTGAAATCCTAAATGTGCTAGAATTTCTATCTTATCACAGATTTCTAGTATCTTCCCAAGTTCCTTAGCACCTTGGAGGGAGTTAATCCTCCACCTCAGCACTACCTTGCGCATTGGTTTGCTATAGTGGAACTCGTAATCAAGCCACCGGCGAAGTTGTTTGTTATGATTATTAAGAGTTCACCGAACATATTCGGCCCTCATATAATTCCTTTCTCAAGAGACATAATTTCCGCACAGACTGAGATTGCAATTTCTTCAGGGGTTTCCGCCCCTATGTCAATGCCTATTGGACAACGAACCGAATCTACAGCCTTTTCACTAACTCCTGCATCGATTGCTGCTTGTCTGAAAGCCTTCCATTTTGATCTCGAACCTATAGCTCCTATCCGGGGTCTGTCGTGTCCCCTCCTCTCTAGAAGTAATCCAATCAGCATCTCTTGATCAACAGTCCAATCATGTCCTAGGAGCAAAACATCAGAAAATCTAATTATTTTTTTAACCCGAAGAGAATCCAAAAATTCTGTTACATCACCATGATGTTTTTCGATAGCATTAGGGTATAATCCAGAATCTGCAAACTCACTTCTGATATCGAATACGCTGTGAGACCATCCTAGATTATCACAAACAGAAGCAATGGCCTGGCCGCAATGACCTCCTCCTGAGATTAGTATATGTGGCACAGGATCCAACACCTCCAATGAGACTGATACTTGTCCGCCACATAGACTGTCCAAGGCCGTCGCTTCTTTGCCCTTTGCATCTCTGTGTAAGATATAATTCTCAATTCTACTAGTTGATGAGCCATTTTCTAGCATCTTCTTGAGGTGATTTTCAACTTTCAATTCTAGCCCGGCCCCACCGACTGTTCCGTGTCTCCCACCAATATTGCTCATAGCCAATCGAGCTCCTGGTTTTCCCGGAACACTACCTTTTGCCTCAACAACAGATGCTAGAGCAACTCTCTCACCCTTTGCCAATCGCTCGAGAACCCAAGCGAGAGTGGCACTAGTCATGGAGTCCGATATGTGTTCTAGTTTTGGAATGTGGCCTCAACACATTTCAGTTTCCCATCTCACTCAAGACTGAGAGTTAGTCCAGACTAACTTTGATAGAGGCACTCAGTCGCCGAGTGTCTGTATGGATGTCGTGGGATTCTTCGAAGGCTTCGGTCCAGTGCAACAGGCACTGATTGCAGGACTCTTTACTTGGCTCATGACTGCGGCTGGCGCGGGGATTGTTTTCTTCTTTAATGAGATAAATCGAAAGGTGCTTGATGGGATGCTCGGCTTTGCTGCAGGTGTCATGATAGCTGCCAGTTGCTTCGGGCTGCTTGGCCCTGCCATAGACCAAACGGCCGGAGAGGGGCTTGAGAAAGTCCTCCCTGCAGCCTTCGGTTTCATACTAGGAGGTGTCGGGATGCGAGTCATCGATGCTTACCTTCCACACCTTCATCCAGGAGCTCCGCCCGATGAGATAGAGGGAGTTAAGACCACCTGGCACAGAAGCAAGTTACTGATTTCAGCCATTACCCTACATAATATCCCCGAGGGTTTGGCAGTTGGTGTTGCATTTGGAGCCGCAGCTTCGGGTGATGGCATAGGGGCTGCAATCGCGCTTACTATTGGAATAGGAATCCAGAATTTCCCTGAGGGCGCCGCAGTTTCCGTCCCACTCAGGCGCGAGGGATTATCCCGAAAGGAGAGTTTCTGGTGGGGCCAATTGTCTGCTCTTGTCGAGCCTATTTCGGCAGTCATTGGGGCTGCAGCTATAATCTACATGACACCGATTCTACCATACGCCCTAGCCTTCGCCGCTGGCGCAATGATTTTTGTAGTGGCAGAGGAGTTAGTTCCTGAAGCACATAGAGGGAAGAATGGAGACATTGCAACCATGGGACTTATGCTTGGATTCACCATAATGATGGTACTTGATGTAGCCCTTGGTTAACTTATTTCCATCTATTTCTATAGGTCGTCAACTACCTTGAGCAGATGTTCTACATCTTCTTCCATGTCTATGTTTAGGTGTAGATATGGATCATCAACTTCGATTCTGCTTGGAGAAATTAAACTGCGCAGGGGCTGATTAGGATTCTCATTTAGTATGTTATTTGAGTCCTCAATTGATAATGCTAGAGGATGCCCTCCTTTTCCATCTTTGACAGGGCAAGCTGTAACCTCTGAATGACATAGTTTGTGTAGGGTTTGAACAGAAAATCCAGGCCTATCTATTGGAACAATTAGTACGGGTATTTTTCCCACCGACTCTAAACCACATTGTACGCTTCCAGTGCGTCCTTTTTCTGGTTCGAGATTGACAACGACATGGTGCTCCGGCAATAATAATCTAATTCTATCAGCCAATTCCTTTCTCGTGACTATTGTGACACTTAGGCCAACTTCTTCAAGTCTCGATGCGATCATTTCGATTAATGTGATTTCACCAACTTGGATGAGTGCTTTTGGTCGACCCAGACGGCTACTCGAGCCCGCAGCCAAAATGATGGCCCTGTCAATCTCCATCATCATCATAATCGTCAGTGCCATCACTCATGATTGATTCGACTGCATCTTCCATTTCTTCATCATATTCGTCGTTATCGAAATAACCTCGTTCACGAAGTTTCCATCCCGTGACGCCCAAGGCTCCAATCAAAAGTAATACAGTTAATGCAAGAATTCCAACAACAACTCCTAGGAATGATCCTCCATCTCCTGCTTTCTCTATTTTCTCTTCTCCAATAATGTTGATTCCAACCGCTAGGTTAGTCGATGCCTTATCTTCTGAAATTGCCCTAACAAGTATTACCTGTTCACCTTCAATAGTATTGTTTGGAAGGAATTTTAGTCTGTCAACAAGAAGGCTATGAGTGACTTCAAATTGTTCATCTCCAACATTAAAATCAGCGAGGTCCATCCAATTATCTCGCATATCCCAAGTCCTCCATTGGACGCGCTGAACTGCTCCTTCAAGATTGAACTCAACTGATTCTCCAGGTGATACATGTACTCTATTGTCAATACCATATTCACTATTTAGAGAGACATTTAGTGACATACTTAATTCGTAATAATAGTTAGCAGCCTCTTCAACTGATGGTTGTGCATTTACATGACCATGACCGTAGACATTGTTCTGACGATTTTTGGGAATTGCATCCTCGGCACATGGTTCATTTGCCAACATATAGTGACATTGTCGATAGGTAGAAGTTTCCTGCATAATATTACGAATATCAAAGGGTGACAAATCTGGATTTGCTTGGAACATTAGGACAGCTACTCCAGCGGCACCCGGTGTTGCCATACTTGTTCCAGATAGGGCAACATACCCATCTCCTGTGTTAGCATCAGGGGCCATAACATCACTTCCAACAAATGCGATATTCGGTTTGATCCTCCCTTCCTCAGTAGGCCCCTGGCTAGAGTAGATTGCTATTGCAGTATTTTTGTCAAGAGCACCAACTGTGATTGCATCCTCGGCACTACCGGGTGTGCCAATCTGTGCACTGAAAGCCGCGTTTCCTGCTGCTATGAATAATGCAACACCAGCCCTCATCATTTCATTTGCCATTCTATTTACTGATTCTTGCTCAGATGTCGTCCACTCCGAAACCGCAGGCCCGCCCAAACTCATACTGGCAGCTCTAATGTTGAACTCATGGCGTTTGTCAACAGTCCATTGCATGCCTGCCATTACTTGAGCATACGACCCACTACCCTCATCGCTTAGCACCTTGACTCCAACAAGATTAGCTTTTGGAGCGACTCCAATATATTCGTAGGTAGGGGCTCCCGTGCCTGTTGTTATCCCTGCACAATGTGTGCCATGGCCATTACCGTCGTATGGTTCAACTTCACTTCCGTTTGTCAAACCGGGATTATTTACTGCATCATAAAATGCGAGAATTTTAGGATCGTGTGTTGAGTTATCATCATCAAGGTCATCAACTCCAGAGTGATTACCATCAATGCCTGTGTCAATTATAGCCATCGTGACTCCTGCACCTGTATATCCCGTATCTTGCCATACAAGGTCAACACCATGTACTTCTTTGACGTCATTCATTTGAATTTCGAGTCGACCATCAAGTTCTACGAAAACCACTCCAGGTAAGCCTACAATTTCGTTTATTCTTTCCAACGCCACAGTTCCTGCAATCGAATCAATTAACCAAAATCGAAATTGTGTTTCAAAGCCTACTGAATTAGCAAGCATAATCTCATCATTAAAAGTAGGTGTATGGTCAAAATCGACAATAACTGAAATCCGTCCATTTTCATCAACGTAGTCATAATATGTAGATTCAGCAGCAATCCAAATTGCATCATGGATTTGATCGTGATCAATATCCATATTGCTGTCTAGCCACCATTCTCCACCTTCCTCTACATACACCATTTCCTCAACTTGTTGAGGCATAGGGACAGCAGCAGCTAGGGTGGGAACCAACATCAAACCAAGTACTGTGATAGCGGTCAATATACGTCGAAGGTCGCCGCCTTTTGTCCTACCCATCGTATTTCGGCAACCTCGACCATCCTTGAATGAAACGGTCGGTTGAGTAGTCAGCCCTATGGGCTGTTTCACAAGTCCTTTGTCATCTCTCTTCCAATAATCATACGTTGAATTTGGCTGCTTCCTTCATAAATTTGTAATACCTTTGCAGCACGCATTAATCGAGCAACAGGATATTCCTCAGAGTACCCATAACCACCGAATATCTGCACGGCATCTGTAGTGACTTCCATGCTTGAATCAGCGGCGAATCTCTTGGCATGAGCTGCACTTTCGGTATTACGAATTCCATTATCTGCTTCCCAAGCCGTTCGCCAAGTCAAAAGCCGACTAGCCTCAATTTTTGTCTTCATATCTGCTAGCATGAATTGAATTGCCTGATGTTGATGTAACTTTTTACCGAATGTCTTGCGCTCATCGGCGTACTGCAAGGCGTATTCATATGCAGCACGTGCGGTACCAACTGCTTGTGCTGCAACATTAGGGCGAGAAAGATCGAATGCTTTCATGGCATTGAACCATCCCATTCCCTCCTTTTCTCCGACTAGATTTTCAACTGGAACATGAACGTTATCGAAAATCACACCTCTCGTGTCAGAGGCTCTTTGACCCATGTTCGTCTCTTTCTTCCCGAGACTCACTCCATCCCAAGAAGATTCAACAATAAATGCACTCATTCCTTTGTATCCAGCCGTTTTGTCAGTATATGCTAGAACGAAGAACCAATCTGCATACCCAGCACCAGTAATCCACATTTTCTGCCCGTTGAGTATGTAGTGATCTCCATCTCTTACAGCTGTAGTTTCAATACTTGCTACATCACTTCCCGCCCCGGGTTCAGTGACACAGTAAGATGCGATTTTCGGTTCTTTGACAAGACGTCCAAGGTACTCTGTCTTCTGTTCTTCAGTACCTCCAGTAATGATAGGTCCTGCAGTCAGTCCATTGGAGTATGCAGCAGTACTGAACCCCGGGTCACCCCAAGCAAATTCCTCCGACACCAAAACTTCGTCAGAAATACCCATCCCCATGCCTCCGTATTCTGTGGGGATGTGGAGGTTAGTTAGTCCGAGTGAATGAGCCTCTGAAATCGCATCTAGAGGAAACTCATTGTTAGTATCCCAATGTTCTGCATGTGGCCTTACTGAATCTCTAGAGAATTCATGCGCCAATTCGCGCAGCATCTCCTGTTCCTCCGACAACCGGAAGTCAGCCATGAAGTCGCCACTAGCCTTTCAGCCTTAGCCGTTCGCCCCGAATCAGGGTACTTCTGTGAAGAAAAGAAATGCCATGTATGCAATATATCCTACAACCATAGTGGCGCCGACTCGTGGTCCAATCTCACGATCATCTAGCAACATCGCGGCAACTAGTCCCGATGTCAATATAACAACCCAAATGTCTCGACCAGCAAAATCTGGTGCGATTTCGATTCCATCACCTATTACTGAAGCAGTACCTAGAATTCCAAGGATATTCATAACGTTCGAACCAAGCACATTTCCAACAGCCACTCCTCCTTGGTTACGTAGAGCAGCAATTAGTGTGACTGCTAATTCAGGAAGTGATGTACCAAGTGCAACAATAGAAAGCCCAATAATCGAATCAGGGACGTGATATTTCAGTGCTAATCCAGTAGCTCCGTCAAGCATTAGAACAGCACCCTGCCAAATCATAACACCTCCAGCGATGGTCGCTAAAATTGCTAGTAGGATATTGTCAGGTAACCAATTATCCTCGATTTCTGTATCTTCCTCTTTGCCTTTTGAATAAAGATAGGAGTATGAGTAATAACCAACAAGAAGTAAAAGCATAGCCAAGCCACCGTGATAAGGAATTTCTCCCATACTAACAAAAGCAAAGAGAATCACAGTCGCTGTAATCACTGCGATCGCATCACGCCGTAGTCCAGCCCCTGCATCCTCTCCTGATCCAAGCATACAGGCAGTTCCTAGAACCAGCATGACATTCGCAACATTTGATCCTAAAACACCTCCAACAGCAATCTCTGGTTTATTCTGTCCTATCGCCTCTATAGCAACTGCTAGTTCAGGTAAAGAAGTCCCGATTGCAACTATTGTGAATCCAACTAAGAGAGGAGGTACATTCATCCTATCTGCAATTCTTACTGCACCTTGAACAACCCCTTCACCACCTGCCATCAATAGGACGAATCCAATCATCACAAGCATAGGGTCTGAGTTAAGCAGCATGGTCTCCCTCTATTTGTTCGCGTCAACTAATCATGTTTGAGTTAATACCCTCTCTATTCACACATTCTTCGTAAATGTCGCAGAACCAGTTCTGTGGTTGGTATTGTGTGGTCCTCCAATGGTGGTGAGAATGGAACAGGTGTGTCTAGAGCTCCTATTACAACAGGAGGTGATTCAAGATTCCAAAAAGCCTCCTCTAGAATTCTACTGTTTATGGTGTGGCCGAATCCCCCTGTATATTGCGCCTCTTGAAGAATTACTAAGCGACCAGTTCTTTGAACCGAATCAATACATGTTTGCGTATCGAATGGCATGATGGTTCGCAGGTCAATTATTTCAACCTCAATTCCGTGTTTTGCAGCCCTTTCTGCAGTCTCTAAAGCGACATGAACCATTGCACCCCATGTCACTATAGTGACATCTTTTCCACCTCTTACAACACGAGCCTTGCCAATGCTATTTTCACCTCTCGCAAGTCGCTCATGAACAGTCTTTGTGTCTACTAGTTGATTGATTGATTGACCCCATCCAGTCAAACCTCCTCTGAGACCGTAGAGACCAATATGCTCCAAGAAAACAACGGGGTCATCCAATGCATGAGACTCAACCAACAGGTCGTAAGCGTCTTGAGGTGTACTTGGGAATATTATGACTAATCCTGGGTCATTAGTGAACCAAGACTCAATCATATTGGCATGAAAGGGGCCACTTCTTGTCTTCGCACCTAGAGGTATCCTAACTGTAAGGGGTACGTCTGCACCCCACCTCCACCTCAATTGAGCAGCATTGTTGATTAGAGGATTCATTGCGAGTGCGGCGAATCCTCCGAATTGAATCTCTGCAACTGGTCGCATTCCTCCAAGAGCGGCACCTGTGGCTGAGTGGATGATTGCTGCTTCTGAAAGTGGCATATCTAGCAGTCGATTTGAGTGACCCCTAGCCTTCAGTGGGAGATTCATACCAAAGGCTCCAGCAACTTCCATGTCTTCTCCCATGAAGACAATTCTATCTCCATATTTTTCTGCTAGTGATACCATGCCGTTCTGAATCGCTTTGCTAAAAGTCCATGCATTAGGTACATCTGAGAATTCGATTGAAATTTCTCCAATTTCGAGAGGAGAATTTCCCCCCTCATTATTATTCTCAAAGCGTTCGAACTGTTCCGAGTGAGTGCTTGCATCGTGTAGTGAAGTAATCCCAAGTGTGACAGAATTTCCCTCAGGCCAGGGTGTTTCTTCCATTTCTTTTCGCGCAGCATCAACAAGGGATTGTTCCTCGTTTTCCATTTTTGCAATTCTTGATTTACTAACTCCTAAACGAATTAGTAAATCGCGGTGATTTGGAATGGGATCTTTCTCAGCCCAATATGCAAGCAATTCTCGGTCGACATAACCTGGAGGATTCCCACTAGCAGCTCCAAGATACAGGTCATCATGGTGGTGTGCGTGTCCACAACCTCGCATGGTTTCAACATGAATCAAAGTGGCCCCGCCTCCATCTAAGGCAAATTCCCGGGCAACGCAAGTAGATGCGTAGAATTCAGTAGGGTCAGAACCATCGATAGTCCAAGATGGAATTCCCATTGCATAACCCTTGTCTCCAAAGGTTTCTGCTCCTGATTGTCCAACAGTAAATGTGTCAAGTGCAATTTGATTATTTTGAATCATGAATGCAATGGGTAAACCGCGGGCACCAGCAAGATTCATCGCTTCCCAAAATTCCCCACTACTACTGCATCCTTCTCCAACGGGTGCTAGGTGAAAACGAGGCACTGAGAGCCTTTGTGCAGCAAGTGCAATACCCGTTGCCGTAGCACTAGCAATGGGTAAAGGGGCCGTAGGGGGTAATACTCTCTTGCCCCAGTTTCCTACGTGTAAATCGCGACCTCCTGCTCCATTTATTCCACCATTCATATTTGATGTTGATTTTCCCACTTGTGCGTTGAAAATTTCGAGAGGAGTTTGCCCCATAGACAATGCAAGACCAACATCTCTAATCATAGGCGCAACGACATCTGCACCTTCAATTCCCTCGCTATCAAGGTCAATGGCTCTCGTCAACCCTGTTGCACAAGCGACAATGCCTTCTTGCCATGTTGAACGGAACCCCTTGCCTCCAAAACGCCCTCCATCAGGTGTTGGGGTGCCATTGACGAATAGATCCTTTAGGTGCTCATCTAGAGCTCGAGTCCTCGTCATCCATCTCTGCCATTCAAATCGCTGCTCAACAGTAACAGATGCCTTGTATGAGATTCTTCTCAAACAGAGCCTAATGTCGCGCAGAAGTCTAGTATTTCGCCTATTTAGGTAAAAAGAACCACTGCGCCGAGGTATGATTTCTTCATCTGCTAAATTAGAAAATTCTGGTTCGAATATTCGCTCATGCAACCTCTTAATGAGTTCTTTACCGTAATCACTACAGAATTTGTAATATTCTTCACCAGTAAACAAGTTTGGAGGATTCATGGCTCCCCAGCATTCTGCTGCCAATTCGACATACCCGTCGTGCCTTTCGATTACGAATCGACTCAATTCATCAAGCACATCTTTTGAGTTTATTTTGTAAGTGAATGTAAGTGGTAGAGGAGGCTCCCAATCACCACCCCATATTGCAGGTAAGTCTTGTTGAGACGCGATTTCCGCCGATTCATGTTTGCTTCCTTCTATATTCACACCCTTGTTTCTAAAGAAGGCCTCCTGCTCTAATTCATCCAAAGGGGTGCTGTTTCCTCTTTCCCAAACACGCGCTTGTTGGATTCGCCCTCGCCCAGTATTGGATCTATCTAATGTAACTCTAATTCGTTGATTACACGATTTACATTTACGATCCAACCGCGAAGTACCCGAACCTCTTGATTTCCAAGTTTGGTGCTCGTTACAATTGGGGCAAAGCCACAGCCCGCGCCGTCCCGTCATGTACTTCGCTGATACACCTAGTACAACAAATAATCGCTTCATTAATTAGTATTCCACCACATTTAATGCTGAAATATGTCCTTTTGAGTAAATATAGTGTTATCATTTGTCCATTATACCTCAATTAAAAGCATCACTGAGTGTATATTAACCACATATCAATAACGCTTTCAGTATTTGGGAACTGATGAATCGATTTGATCAGCCCACAAATGGACTCCACCTGCAAGGTTCCAAACTCTAGAATGGTCCCAACCAGACTGAATTAGCCAATTTGCAACAACTTCTGATCGACCCCCTACTCTGCAATAAACAACGATATCTCGATTATTGGGGATTTCAGAACTTCGCTTTGGTACAGAGGTGTGCTCTATTCTCAGATTTGTGTTTGGCAGAGAAACGATTGATTCTTCATTCTGTCTGCGTACGTCAAGTAAGAAAGGCTCCCAACCATTTGTTTTCTTGTTAACAAACTCATTAGGAGTAATTTGCATTGAATCATTCGGAGTTACAACTTTCGGTATTTGTGATTTACAGACAGCTTCGATGCTTTCCTTTGACATTTTTTTGACAGGCTGCCGATTAGGATCTGCTTCGAAGGATAAAGCGCGCATGTTCATTGTAATCGCATCTAAGATCATCAATTTCCCTGAAAGTGCCTCTCCAACTCCAAGAATAATTTTCAGTGCTTCTGTAGCTTGAATAGTTCCAACCATACCAGGTAGTACACCAAGGACCCCCGCTTCTGCACAATTAGGAGCCAACTCAGGAGGTGGAGCAGTAGGGAATAAATCTCGATAATTTGGCCCTCCTTGGTAATTGAAAACAGATATCTGCCCTTCAAATCGGTGTATGCTACCAAAAACCCAGGGGACATCAAGAATTTCGCAGGCATCATTGATGGTATATCTAGTGGCAAAGTTATCAGTGCCATCAACTACAACATTCCAGCCATCTATAATTTCCAAAGCATTTGAAACATCTAATCGAAGATTGTATTCCACTATTTCAACTTCGGGATTTAATTGTTTTATTCTCGCTACTGCGGACGCAACTTTTGGTTGCCCAATACTTGCAGTAGCGTGAATTACCTGCCTCTGAAGATTTGTAATGTCAACATTGTCATCATCTACAATGCCTATTCTTCCAATACCCGCAGCCGCTAGATACAGAAGAACAGGAGAACCTAAACCCCCTGCTCCTATGACAAGAATTGACCCATCTCTAAGTCGTTTCTGACCCTCTTCTCCGACCTGCGGGAGTATCAAGTGACGTGCATATCTTGCACGCTCGGCCGGACTGAGTTCCCGCGACATAACTTTTCGACTGAGTGAACCCTTCATTGTGACTTCGGTCTAGAACGTTCACTTAGAATGGAATAAATCCAGCAAGTCGCATACTTGCAATTACAAAACTCAGTCTTCCCCAAGTCCGAGTTAGGATGTATGATCTTTCGGGAGTTATGTCGATACGAAGAAACAGGTTGAACAATCTTCGAATAAAATTCTGTTCCAAAACTGAATCTGGCCGTGGGACTCCTCTGAATCGTCGTTCTAAATCAGTTAGAATGCAGAAGTCAGAACGAATTAACCAAAGAATTTCAGTACTCGCATACAAAATCACAACACCCCATAGCATCCAATCTTCAGTGCCTAACCATCCTATTGCCACCCAGATGGTAACTATCGTATGAGTGAGGTAAACCACATCTGCTAGGCGATGGCTAAGCCAACTTCTTTCTTCATGAGATTCCTTTTCAGCGAAGATTCCTGTCTCCGCCAAGACAAAACCTCAGTGTTGTTCCTCAAGCCATTTCTCAACATCAATTGCAGCTTGACATCCCATTCCCGCCGCAGTGATTGCTTGGCGATAGCGGGTATCGACAACATCACCGGCAGCAAAGACTCCGGGCACACTAGTCATTGTGTGTTCTTTGTGAATGATGTATCCAGTATCATCTGTTTCAACTTGGTTTTCTAGGAATCCAGTTATTGGCTTGTGACCTATTGCAATAAAGGCGCCAGTGCAAGAAATTTCTTCGGTTGAACCATCTCTTGGATCTTCTAACACAGCACCAGTAAGGCCATTATCATCTGAAAGCCACTTCTTTACTGAACGGAATGTCTTAATCTCAATTTTTGGATGATTAGCCGCTCTTTCATACATTACTTTGGAAGAGCGGAATACATCTCTGCGGTGAATTATTGTGACTTTACTAGCGAAGCGAGTAAGGAATGTTGCTTCTTCCATTGCCGAATCTCCGCCACCTATCACGATTATTTCTTCATCACGGAAGAATGCTCCATCACATGTGGCACATGTGCTGATCCCCCGTCCTTTCTGCGCTTCCTCTCCCTCAACACCTAGCCAGATAGATTCTGCACCGGTGCAAATTATCAGAGATTGAGCCTGAAATTCTTCTCCCTCAACCCAGACTTTGAATGGTCGAGAACTCATATCTACACGCTCGACATTCTTGTCTTCCACTTGCAAACCAAAGCGTTCAGCTTGCTCACGCAATTGCATCATCATCTCAGGTCCTCCTATTCCTTGAGGATATCCAGGGAAGTTTTCAATGTCAGAAGTAAGCATAAGTTGACCTCCAGACATGTAACCTGCGAACATTAGTGGATCTAGCATTGCACGAGCAGAATACAAGCCCGCAGTATATCCTGCTGGGCCAGAACCAATGATGATTACATTGCGCACGCCGTCGGACATGCTTCCGCCAATGTTAGGTGTTCTTTGAACATTGACACTTGAGCGATATGATTTCAAAGCCTAACATTTCCGAAGAAACATGGCTTGGAGGACAATACCATCGCCTGATGATGATGCTGAAGCAATTCACCAAAATCTCGAGGCTTGGGACTCTATGGCTTATTTACACGCACAAGGGGCTGGTGCAGAATTCTATAGAATTGAACAATGGCTTGCTGGCGAGTCAAAAATTGCACCCTGGGAATTAGAAGAGGTAGGTTCTGTCAAAGGTAAATCTCTACTTCATATGCAATGTCATATTGGAGCAGATACTTTATCTTGGGCTCGTGAAGGTGCTAAGGTAACTGGCCTAGATTTCTCTCCAAATGCTATTTCTGAGGCGGAAAGATTTGCAAAAATTCTCAAAATCAATGATGCTAAATTCGTAGTTAGCAATGTTAGTGACGCGGTAGAGTCATTGAAGGGAGAAAAGTTCGACATACTGTACACTGGACGTGGAGCAATATGCTGGTTACCAGATTTACAAGAGTGGGCCAAAGTATGCTCTGAATTGGTCAAATCAGGTGGAATTTTGTATCTTGAGGAAAGTACCCCCATGCTCAATGCATTAGATATCGAAGAAGGAACAGAGACCCCTCGTCTAGGTTTGAAGTATGATTTATTCAATGAAGGCCCAATTTCTGAGATTGGTGAGGGAAGTTATGCATCACCAGAGGCCGATATTGAACGAACCACTCATTCATGGGAGTACAGATACGACACTCTCCTTAATGCATTGATTAGCAATGGATTCATGATTGAATCTCTAAATGAGAGAGATGAACTCGCTTGGGATCCATGGCCGGAAGCAGAAATGTTTGAGCCGTCTCGGCCTAATTACTGGCGACTAAAAGAAAATCAGGTTAATTTTCCCTTGTCTTTCACTCTGAAGGCAAAACGATTGTGATTACTCAAACATCGCTACAACTGCCCCGACAGCCGCTCTAGCGTGCGGTTCAAGTCTGGGTTCGATGTGTTCAGGGTCTGCACCTGGGCCAATGATTCCTAATCCAATTGGTTTGTTATGCCGAATTTGTAATTCTATTATTGAACGAGTAACAGATTGCCCCATAACCAAACCATGTTGAGTTTGTCCTCGCTCAATTATCCCTAGGGCGATTGCAGCATCGACATCGTCGCGCTGCATCAATCTCTCTAATGCAAGAGGGGCCTCCATTGAGCCGGGAACCCATACGACCTCTGTCAATTCAGCATTCTTAGAAGCAGCCTCATCACGGGCATATTCTAACATTCTCTCAACCTCAGTCTTGTGAAATGAGCCACATACTGCTGCAATTCTCATTCAGATACCCCCATACTACGTCGAATTGTATCGACTACTGCCTGTGTGCGAGAATCGATTTCGATATTGACATAATCTCCGACCTTTTTTTGACCAATTGTTGTGACCCTCAAGGTCTCCGGAATAATATGTAGAGCAAATTCATTTGCAGAAACTTCACCAACTGTTAGCGACATTCCGTCTATGGCAATGAATCCCTTTTCGAGAATGTACGGTTGCGCCTCACTAGGGTTTTCAATACTCAAATCAATACCTTCACCCTGTTCATTCCTTTCAAGAATTCGAGCGGTCATCATTACGTGGCCGGACAGGATGTGGCCTCCTAATTCATCACCCATTTTCAGTGATCGTTCAACATTTACCAAAGAACCAGATTTGAGTTCTCCAAGAGTGCTACGAGTCAGAGTTTCCTCAATGGCGTCGAAGCAAACATCCGTTCCGTCTATCGAAACCACCGTCATACAGACGCCATCCAAAGATACACTAGCCCCTATTTCTAAGTCTGCGCAGTAGCCGTCAAGGTCAACATTCAGAGTTCTAACACTCTCCCCTTCAGTCACCTCAATTACAGGAGCGGTACCTACTACAATCCCAGTATACATCTCAATCCTCCTCGTATGGTCCGCCAGTTTCTCCTGACCAAAGCCTCAGAATCTTTGCAATGATTTTTCTAGTTCCATCCAGGTCGTCGGCCAAACCTTCTACACGAATGACTTCTACATCTTCCCAACCATTTTCTTTGAGTCCATTCTTTATTGCATCAAGCGAGTGCTTCTGGTCATATCCAAGAGCGATAATATCTGGTTTTACAGTTTCAAGAATTTCATAAATTGGCATAGTTGGAGGATTACCTATGATTGCTGTATCAACAGGTTTCAATCCCTGAACCATTCGGCATCGAAGCTCTTGATTGGTCACTGGCTCATGCTTTTGTTTGCGTACAGTATCATCATGTGCGACCACGACTACTAACTCATCACCAAGAGCCTTAGCCTGCTCCACATAGTGCAAATGGCCAGCATGTAGCAAATCGAAAACACCGACTGCCATTACTCGAACCATCAACCCCGCCTCCTTCTGAATGCTCTCAATGCTTCGGTTACTCCAAGTCTAATGCTTTCAACAAATCTGCACCCGTAATCATGGGTATTCCGTATTTTTGAGAGTATAATCTAGCATCTTCTACACTCAATGCCCCATCTCCATCGGGTTGAAGCATTTCAGCTCCAATAGTTGCAGGAACTTGACCTGCCAGTCGCGCTATCGCTACTGCGAGTTCTGTATGACCTTGTCTTGTTGATAATCCGCCGGGAGATTCTCTGCACACTGGGATATGACCCGGGGTTCTAAATTCTGCTCCTAAGGCTGCAAATGCCAATTCACCTTCAGCACCTGATTCGAGTAATTCTCCTGCGAGTTCACCAAACCGTTGTGTAGTCAAGGAGCGGTCACGATCTGTAATTCCAGTGTAGGTTTCTCTGTGATTTACTGAAAGTGTGAAAGCCGAGCGATTGTCGTATTGTAAATCATTGGTAATTAGATGTCCTAGAACTGGGTTTTCGGCTACCAGTGCCTCATTTGTGTGGATGTCCTGAAGCCAGGGTAGCCCAAACATTTCACCTATCTCGTCACCTATTGCTAGGAATAGTAAACCGCCGCAGTCTTGGCGTAATTGCCTCATGACTGCAGGAGTTGCAGCGGTTGCAGGCCATAGTAAATCAGTTTCCTTCTCTCTAAATGCCGAGTCGAAGACCATCACAGGATCTCCTCTCGAAAACGCTGCAATCGCTTCGTCAACGCCTTCACCCATGCTCTCGCGAGAGGTTTGTAATACCCTTATTTTCCGGTCCGGCAATCAGTCATCAAGAACACATAATCTGAATAGGTAGTGTCTGAAAATACAATCATGACCGAAGTCAGGGCACCTCTACGAGTTGATTTGGCTGGGGGTTGGACTGACCTTGCTCCATATACAACTGATTATGGGGGTGAGGTGGTTAATTTCACCATCAACAAATATGTTCATGCTAGACTCAGTGATACTGGTGAAATCAAGTTCGAATTCGACGTTCCTGCCGGCTCTGGACTTGGCACAAGTGGAGCTCTTAATGTTGCGAAAATCGCTTTACAGCAAGCCCCTAGTGTCATCGAGAGAGAGGAAATCGCTGAGGCAGCATATCAACTTGAAATATCCTCTGGTAACCGTTGTGGAAGGCAAGATCAGTGGGCCTCTGCATTAGGTGGATTCAATCGATTTATGTTTCTTGGCGATGTAGTTGAGAAGATGCCATTCGAACCTGCTCGTTCTGCTCGAAACTGGCTTCGTAAGCATCTCATTATTGCACACTCTGGAATCAGTCACAAATCAGGTGAAATTCAGGAAGGTGTCTGGTCTCGCTACGAGTCTGGTGATTTACAAGTTATTGAGGGCTTGAAGACAATCCGATTAGCCACTCGAACTATGATTGATGGATTACAGAGAGATCAGCGTCATCTCGTTGTAGAGGCATTGAATGAAGTCTGCCGTGCCGTCGATATGATTGATCCATCAATACACGAACCTTTCAAATCAGTAATCGACCCACTGATGAGCAGAAATGCTGTGATGGCTTGGAAGGCTCTAGGTGCTGGAGCAGGAGGATGCGCAGCTCTATTGTGTCACCCAATGCAAATAGAATCCGTTCGCCTTAATTTGTCGGATTCGGGTTGGGAAATTATCGATTGGGACTATGATGAGTTAGGTATCATTCTCAAATAGAACTGAATTGAGCATAGCGAAGCCTCAAACACTGTTAACATTGCCAGTAACTTATGCGGTACCCTCGTAGGTCCCTCAGTATTGGAATTGTATTGCTTATAGCAATAAGTTGCTTTGCTGCCACAACAAGTGCTCAATCGGGTGAAGAAAACCATCCTACTGAAGATGACCCATACATGTATTTCTGGGGCAATGAGGATTTGAGTGAATGTTGGAATAATTTCGACTCTAATGCTTCAATTGGTTCTGCATCTGAAGGCTATGGTGAGATATTTTTCCCTGAAGGACAAGATGTAAACGTCGAATTGTCCTGCAATCTCCATACTGGATTTTCGGATGATTTCATTTTGGAAATCAATAAATCAATTTCAATTCGAATGAAATTTAACATCGAGTCGGGGAATTGTGGAAATGACTGTACAGATCTTACCCTGACCTTATTCAGAGGTCAGGAACAAATTTCTCAGCATGTCGAGCCTGCAAATTCAGTTAACAATGGAAACGATTTCACAACCCAGTGGGATATTCTAGTAAATGATTCAATCAGAGCTTGGGCTCAAGACACTCAGATTTCAATCTCTGTTGCTTACTCAGTTCCTGCAGAAGGTGGTTTCCAGTGTCAATTCGAACCCCCCGTTCCTCAATCTGATTGTTCGGGTAATTTCCGAATGTACTACTCAGATGAAGGCGGAAGTCCAGGAGACGTTCATGCAGAATTCCCGATTTATGTGTCATTGACTGATTCAGGTTCTAATGCTGGAAAAACAAATCTCGGCCCAATTATTTTCATTCTTCCTTTCATTGCCATAACTATTCTCCTCGGCTGGGTAGGATACCGTGAAGGCTGGAGGGCAGAATCTGAAGAGGAATTTGATTTTGCTGAAAGGGGCTTGAAGACATTAGAGAAGGCCAATCCAATGATTTGGGGTCCAGCTTTGGTTAGTGGTACCAAAAATGCATCTTCGGAATGGAGAAAAGGAGGGGCATTAACCGTAAACAAAACTCGAAGGATTGTTACTCTCTGTCTTCTTTACTTCGCTCAAGGATTACCCTGGGGATTCGCTAGCGTTACCTTTGCTGCTTACTTAGTGAAAAATGGGACTCCAATCGGTGATATCGCGTTACTATTCGGAACTATTGCACTACCATGGACATTCAAATGGATTTGGGGGCCAATAGTAGACTCTGTATTTATTGAAAGATTTGGCCCTCGTAGGCAATGGATTCTTTTTGCTCAAACTGGAATGGCATTGACATTAGGAAGTCTGATATTAATTCCGGATCTCAATAGTAAAATTGAACTTGTTACTCGAATTTTGTTTGTTCACAATATTTTCGCCTCCCTTCAAGATGTAGCAACTGACGCACTTGCTGTAGAAATTTTGCAGCCGGATGAAGTAGCGAAAGTTAACGGATTTATGTTTGCAGCGAAGAGGGGTGGAATAATAGTAGGAGGTGCAGTCCTTGGAGTTCTTGTATCATACATCGATATTTCAGGTGTGATAGTGGCTCAATTGGTGTTGCTTCTAGCTGTCATTATAATACCCTTAACAATGATTGAGAAGCCAGGAGTCAAGTTATTCCCGTGGTCTGTGCAAGAAGCAATTTTATCTAATTCTGATGAAGGACAAGATGGTCAAGATGATGAAGAATCAGAAACTCCATGGGTGGATGAGATTGACTTTAGAGTGGCCCGAACCGTAGGATATAGTGTATCAGAAGAAAAAATTTCATTCGCATCTTTCTTTGCAATTATTGGTTTGTCAATTTGGTTCTTAGGCTTCGCAATTGATGTGTTTACTATTGACTGGTCTGTTGGAGATTCTATCGCAACAATGACCTCTCCAGTTAGTCGTGTAATTATATTATTAGCAGTTCTTTCATTATTAGTTTCTAAATTGAATGAAAATCTACCTTCGATTATTAATCCATTCAAATTAATTCCTACATCTAGCAGAAATGCCGTAGCTAGAACTTCATTTTACTTGATCAAGGCCTTCTCTGTTCGTTCGGCCTTTATTTTGATATTCCTTTGTGCTCTTTCAGAGTTATACATCTTTGTCGGCCCAATTGTAATTGATATTTTCATCAATGAGGCGGGTTGGTCCCAAGCAAAGTACAACGGAATTGTTGGCGGAATTGTTGTATTTGGTGGATTATTTGGACAAATAGTTGGAGGTCTACTAGGGGATAAGTATGGTACTAGAAGAGTCGCAATGGTTGGATTTACTATTCTTGCTCTAGCAAATGCGACACTGGCCTTCTTGGAACCAATGTGGCATAAAACAACACTCATGACCTTCTACCTAATCATTCAGGCCTTCGTTGGCGGTATTGCTTGGATTTGTATTATTTCTCTAAGTATGAGATTAACATGGAGCAAAGTTGGTGGAACTCAATTCACAGCGTACATGTCTATATTCAATGCCTCAGGTGTATTTGCATACACTCTAACTGGCCGGATGATTGAAGTTTTCAATTATTCCACAGCCATATACATCGGCGCGGCATTGACAATGCTAACTGTAATCATGTTGATTTTCATTGATGAGGATGAGACCGATAGAGTCCTTGAAGGCCGCCTTGATGATGACGATGAAGACGGAGATGAAAGTTGGTGGGAAGAGGAAGGACAAGTGATGGAGGGAGCAGAACTTGGCGAGCATGCATCATTGGCTTGAATCGAGTGAAACAGACTTTCTTCTATTTACCCAAACCGTTTGTCCCTATTGCACTCGTGCAAAAAATGCACTCGCCGCAAAAGGTCTAACTTACACAGAAGTAAACTTCGATCATGAGGGTGAATTACGCTGGGAAGTAATGCGTGAGACTGGTCATCGCACTGTTCCAATCTGCTTTGACATGAGAGGCGAAGTTCCTGTATTTGTTGGTGGTTCAGACCATCTTCTGATTTACTTAGATTGAGTTTGCAATTTCTTGGATTGCAGACTTTAGTTCATCGAATTGATTCAGATTTACCATGTGCCCTTTCTCATGCTCAAGTCGTATAATAGGCCAATCAGCCGCTTCGAAAATCTCAGCGTGCTCATATCCATAATCGATAGGCACGAGGTGGTCACCTTTGCCATGCATCCAAACCACCGGCCGGGGTTTTAGGAAAGGTAGAGATGCCTCTAGAGATTCAGGTCGTATGGTTTTAGTTGCGATTAGAACGAGTCCAACTATTCTGTCTTGAACATCAGTTTCTAGTAAAGCGGAAGCCATTGCTCCTCCTTGGGAAAATCCACCTACAATAATTGGCCCATCAGGTAGCTCTTGAGTGACTCGAATTAGTGAATCATCAACATCTGATTGGGAAGATGAATCTAGAACGTGAGATATTGTATCGTCTGCTCTTAACCACCAAGCATAACCACCTTTTGTAGGATGTTCAATCTCTGCCTGAGGGCATAAAACACCCCAACCTTCGGGTGCTAGACTTTCAGCCAGGGGCTGCATCTTAGCAGCCGTGCCTGTCATTCCATGCATCATTACTAGAGTGCCATGACTCATATTCACACCTAAAGAGTCCAAGATTGGGTAATCCCACCAGCGACATGGATACGTAGGTGAGTATCTCCTGTAAATGTTAGAGTTAGGGTATATTCTTCACTTGGGTAAGGTAATGTTCCCAGAGTCCCATATTCCTCTGCTCCAGGCCCCCACGTTCTTTGCAGTGCTGAGACAGATAGATGGTCACGCAGTGTCAATGTGATTGTTGAACCACCACTACCACAAGAAGCATCTAGGAAATAGATCATTTGATCCCAAGCACCATCATTAGGATGGTCATTTACAAAGAATGAGTCTCTAATTTCAGCATCTGGACCTGAGTTGTCCAAATCGTTGCTGTAAAGGTCCCCGCCGCGTGTGAAGTACACATCTCCTGTGTGTGATTCGCCATTAGTGGCATGCATCATTCTTAACTGCTGAATTTCTTCTGAATCTGTCCAAATGAATGATGAGAAGAAACCAATTTCTGCATCAAATACGTAATCCAATCGTGCGCCATCTGCTGCCTGTGCAGAAATAACAGCGACATCACCTGCGATATCTAGAACATTAGCAGTCCAGTCATTGCTGAATAAAGAAAATGACCAACTCATATCTTCCTTCAAAGGGAAGGTCAGAACTGGTTGTGGCATGCCATTTTCATAGGCGCTGAGATTGTCATGAGTAATTCGCCCCAAAAATGGATTGTGATTTAGAACAGCGTGTCTATGAGCTTCAGTAATACTAGAGATTGCTAGCATATACGCTGTACCATCTTCTTCACTATCTGAAGCGACTACTAATCGAGCCGTATCATCTGAATAATCTGGTGTAGAGAAAGTGTAGAGCCACCAGTCTCCAACATCCCATTGCGGTACCTCAATTGCATCACTTGAGCCATCACCTGAACCTCCATCTCCAAAACCCGCACAACCGGCCACCGAGGTGACGAGCAGGACAAGTGTCATGCCCAGTGCAGAGGCTGCGCGCATGGTTATCCCTATCGCCTCACAGTCAAGAGGCTGACGCTCTCTCGGCTATTGTGTTCAAAGTAATCCAGTTTCGGTTAACTTTCCAGTTCCAGCTAGAACCACAGCAACAATTGACATCAACTTGATGAGAATGTTGAGTGAAGGTCCACTGGTGTCCTTGAACGGGTCTCCGATGGTATCACCGATAACTGCAGCATCGTGAGAAGCATCTCCCTTAGCTGCACCTGAGATGTGACCTTGCTCGATTGCTTTCTTTGCGTTATCCCAAGCACCACCAGCATTTGCCATGAATAGCGCCATGAGGACTCCTGTTACGAGAGATCCTGCAAGAAGACCACCTAGTGCAACAGAACCTAGTATAATTCCTACTGCAACAGGCGCTGTTACCGCGACAACTCCAGGTCCGACCATTTCTCGTAGAGCTGCCTTAGTTGAGATATCGACACATTTCTGTGAATCCGGCTTAACACCTTCACGACCTTCTAGAAGACCATCAATTTCACGGAATTGCCTGCGAATTTCAACAACCATTTCCCCAGCAGCCTTGCCGACGGAAGTCATAGTCATTGCAGCGACGACGAATGGTAATCCACCGCCAATCAATAGACCTACGACGACCATTGGGTCGGTTAATTCGAGTGTAATACCACCAACTGCTGTTGTGTATGCTGCGAAGAGTGCGAGTGCTGTTAGGGCAGCAGATCCGATTGCGAATCCTTTTCCAACCGCAGCGGTTGTGTTTCCAATCGAATCGAGAGCATCAGTAATTTCACGGACATCGTCGCCAAGTTCGCACATTTCTGCGATTCCACCCGCATTGTCTGCTACCGGGCCATATGCATCGACGGTCATTGTTACTCCGACTGTTGCAAGCATTCCCATAGCAGCCATTGCGATTCCATAGAGGCCAGCAGTGCCGCCACCCATGAATTCGTTAGCACCCATTATTCCAATCGCGATGAGAAGAACTGGAGCAAATGTAGACATCATACCGACTGATAAACCAGCGATTGCATTAGTTGCTGGCCCTGTTTGTGACATCTCTCCGATGTGAGGAATTGCCTTGGGCTTGATACCGAACACTGGTTCGATGCCGGTATAGTATTCAGTGACTAAACCAATTAAGATACCAATGATTGAACCTAGAACAACAGAGTGCATAACACCGTATGACACATCAATTAATCCTTCATTGATAGCACCATAACCACCTGCTGCGAAAAGAATAGCACCAATGAAGGTGGTATTACGAAGAGCGGCCGCTGCATCTGAACCGTTCTTCAGAATAGTCATAGAGAATACTCCAACGATGGATGCCATGTATCCTATGAATCCGAGAAGGATTGGGAGAATGACATAATCTGAGGACATTCCACTTCCATCTCCGCTAGCGATAATCATTGCTGCAATTATGGAGCCTACGAATGATTCGAAAATATCTGCACCCATTCCTGCAACATCTCCAACGTTATCTCCAACGTTATCTGCGATAACCCCTGGATTGCGAGGATCATCTTCAGGAATTCCTGCTTCAACCTTTCCGACCAAATCTGCGCCAACATCTGCTGCCTTGGTGTAAATTCCACCACCAACACGAGCGAAGAGAGCAATGGATGAAGCACCCATTCCGAATCCTGCAGCAGCAGTAATGTCTGATCCTTCAGTTCCTGCTCCTAGCCAGAATGCAATCAGAGAAATACCGAGCAATCCAAGTCCGCCAACAGAGAGTCCCATAACTGCTCCACCATTGTAAGAAACTTCTAGAGCAGCTGGCTGGCCACCATTCTTTGCAGCCATAGCAGTTCGGCCATTTGCCGAAGTTGCTGCCCGCATTCCAGACAATCCAGCAAGAATTGATGCGAGCGCACCTGCAAAGAATGCAATTGCGGTATTAGTATCATTCAATACCGCAAGTATTGCACCAACTAAGACTACGAAAATAGCCAAAACTCTGTATTCCGCTTTTAGGAAGGCCATTGCCCCATTCTGAATTTCTTGTGTAATTTCTGCAACTCGTGGGTTGTCAATCTCAATGCTGTTTACTTTTTTGTATAGAATCATAGCAATTAGTAGTCCAAAGAGGCCTGTTCCTGCTGCAATTAGTGGTATATTCTCCATCATGGTGTTCACCTATGTTGTGCCGCCGACCGGAGGACTCTATTTAATCCGAATTGTTGGTACCCGCCCCTACGGGGCGGTAATTCAGGCTTATTTTTGAAGCACTATATCTGCAAAGGATGCAAGAATTCCAGCTCCGTCATGCTCTCCTCTCAAAGAGGCATATTCCTCTTTTGAGATGTGTCCCCATTCATACGCTCTCTTAATTCTCGCTTTTGCCGCTTCGGGATGGAATTGCACTCCCCATGCAGGTAGTACTTGTCCATCTTTATCATTTACACGAATAGCAGTCACCTGATTGTGAGATGCTGTACTCAGTAATGTACAATTTTCTGGAATTGTCATCACATGATCTTGGTGACTAAATACACCTACAATCGCCTCATCCTCATTAGTATGAGATGTCAATAACTTGTCAATTTCTCCTTCTTCTGTTAATTCCAAATCCCATAATCCACTAGAAATAGCATCTGCTCTTTCAATCTGTGAACCAAGTGCATGACAGAGCAATTGATGGCCGAAGCAAATTCCTAAGGTTGGAGTTCCTGACAAAGCCGCAACTCTGAGTAAGGAAGATGCAGGTCCCATCCATTCCTCCCAGATACTGACATTACGTCGAGAACCACTACAGACGATTGCATCGACATTAAGCTCGTTCAGCCAATTAGCCATTTTCTCATCATTCGTATGCATTGGCATTACAATTCGGTGGAAGTGGGCCATGTGTCCATCAAAATCAACATCATTTGATTCCCAGAATTCGTATTCATCATCCCAGTGAGGAACATCCTCTTCACTCAGAGTGACCTGAGTTTCTTTCTCTGCCCTTTCTCCCGACTCTAATGACTGCATTTGTGGAGTGACAAGAAGCAACTCGACATTTTTTCGTGGAATGAAAGGGCGAACAACCTCTTGATTTCCTCCATGACCAAATGTTGCCCTTTCAACTAAAAGGTCGAACATTAGAATGCGCATGTTACTGACCATTGCTACTCCATACCCACCAATGGTTCAAAGCATCTCGCCCATGAGAGGTGAACGAGGAATTAGTGTGGCGGAGGTAGATAAGCAACTAATTCTAGAGTCCGTCGGACCAGTTCAGGCTATTCTTGATGCGCATGATGGTGTGGTGAATGTAGTCGATACCACTGATGGTGTGATTATGATCTCCTTAGAAGGTGGATGTACTGGTTGCAGTTCGACCCCAATGACTGCAATGCAAATTTATTATTCTTTGATGAAGCTCGAAGGGGTTGAAGATGTGATTTTTGTCAATGGTGAACTTCCAGCATATATGCGTGCTTTCATTGATGACAAACTCGAAGGTGTTGAGGAAAACGAGTAAGGTCTGTTCACTCCAACTCTTCTTCGGCTTCTTCCCGTCTCATTTTCATGATTTGATGAGGATTAGTTTCTCCCTGAATATCAATTCCTTTGAGATTCAGCATTCCCGCTCCCGCTACAATTAGAGCGACTACTGCAAATGGCCGGGCAACATTTCGAGACCCCCACAAATCGCCTCCCATATAGTGCAAAGCGAACAACATTACAGCAGATGTTACACAAAGTATTGCGATCACTCTTTGAGTGATTTCTTCACCGCCTTCTGCACGTGAAAATGTCCCAATACTCATCCAAAGAAGTGTAGCTATACTACACATACTCAAGGATGCAGATTCTAGTGCCGCAAGCACATCCATACTCCATCTCGTGTGTGTGTTGTTTGTGAGCATTGGGATGTACAATAGTTATCAAAAACGGACTGCAACAGATGGACATCCTCAAGGATGATGCCCCTCCGTTGACATCGTGGTCAACGTCAAGGGGTGGAATTTACCAAAGCCGCGCAAAGACGGTCCGCCTTTTGCAACTAAGTCACAAGTTGTATCAGTTCTAGAGCAAGTGGCAATACTTCTAGAGCTTGAGGGTGCCAATCCATTTCGTGTACGAGCCTATCAAAATGGAAGCCGAGCATTGGCTTCTATGGAGGATGATTTGCTTACAGTTTTGCAGCAAGGTAAGTTAACTGATGTCAAGGGTATTGGTAAAGGAATCAGTAGTTTGGTTACTGAAGCCGTTCTTGAAGGTACATGGGGTGGACTTGAGAACTTGTACGACAGAGTTCCCCGTGGTCTGATTGAGATTGTTGGAATTCCTGGTCTTGGTCCAAAGCGTGCTCGTGTTATGTACGAGGAATTAGGTGTCGATTCAGTAGAATCTCTGAAGGCTGCATGCGAAATGGGTCATATTGCTCCAATTTCAGGATTTGGAGAGAAGAGTCAGAAGAAATACCTCGAAGGAATCGAGTTACTGCGTCGCTACCAAGGCCGAAGCAGAATGGATGTTGGACTTTCCTTTGGCCGCGCAATGGAAGCTAGAATAGCAGCTATACCAGGTGTTGTTAAGGCACAGTTAGCAGGCAGTGCTCGTCGTCGTAGAGAAACTATTGGCGACCTTGATATTGTTGCTGCTGCAATGCCTAAGGACCACGATTCAGTGATTGAAGCAATACTCAATTTACCTGGAATTGCCGAAGTGAAGGGCTATGGTGAGTCTAAGGTCAGTTTAATTCTCGAGCAAGAAATGCTTGCCGATGTTAAAATTGGAGGTAGTATTGATACTCAACTCGCAGAGATGATGTTAGAGAGAAGTTCTGATGCTACTATCGATGCTCAAGTTCGCATTGTACCTCCTGAAACCTTTCCCTTCACTTTAGCATATTTCACCGGTTCAAAGGAGCATAATATCCGAATGAGACAATTGGCTATCAATAAAGGCCTGCGTCTCAATGAATTCGGTCTATTTCCGGAAGATGAGGCAGAAGGGAAAATAGGCATGGAAGCGGCCAAACATACTCTAACTTGTAATGATGAGTCCGACATATATCGTCATTTAGGACTCGGATGGGTAACTCCTGAATTACGAGAAGATATGGGTGAGATAGAAGCGGCAGGAAGTGGCTCTCTCCCAAATCTAATTTCTCCAGAAGACATCAAAGGTGCTCTCCACAATCATACCATAGCATCAGACGGAGTCAATACATTGGAAGAAATGGCTAATGCCGCACAGAAATTAGGCTGGCAGTACCTAGGAATCGCCGATCACTCAGAAATTCTCAACATTGGTGGGCGTCAGATAGGTGTGCCTTCAGAAGGTATCCCTAAGCAATCTGAAATGATTCGCAAACTCAACGAATCATGGACAGATTCAGGTCAAGATTTCCGTTTATTCCATGGTTCTGAATGTGACATAATGGTAGATGGTGGGCTCGATTATCCAGATGCAACTCGCAAATCTTTGACTCATATTGTTGGTTCAGTTCATGCTTTGGGTAGTTGGCGTGGAAGAGACGAGATTGCCAATACAGAAGCCCTAATTCGAGCTATTGAGAACCCTACTTTCACAATTCTTGGGCATCCAACAGGTAGAATTCTTCAGGGTAGAGAAGGATTCCCTGTCGATATGCACGCTGTGATACGAAGAATGGGTGAACTAAATTCAGAAGGTCATCTGAAGGCAGTTGAAATTAATGCCTCACCTTATCGTCTCGATTTGGATTGGCGATTATGTAAATTCGCTAAGCAGCAAGGGGTTCCAATTTGCATCAATCCAGATGCCCATGATGCAGAGGGGCTGAAGGATGTATGGTATGGTGTGCAAATTGCTCGAAAAGGGTGGCTTGAGGCTGCTGATGTACTCAACACAAGAACTGGTTCTGAGATGGAAGAGCTTCTTGGTTTGTGACGAAGTTTGATGATGGAGAATTAGGTGGGATAAAACATGCAGATGATGCGCGGTCTAGTATTCGGTGTTGTTTCAGTACTTCCTGCATTTTTTTTGGGGGCCTTAGCCTACTTCCTTCTTGGCGGTACATCCGGGGCAGAATGGGAGCATTGGATGTGGGGTCCATGCTGGGTACTCCCAGGTCTAATTGTTGGTGGCACCTTCCTCTTCGGTATTCGCGATGAGGAGGATGTAGAATAATGAAGAGATTAGAGAAGGCCGAAATGATTGGAACTCAACTTGACAATCTCTATCCTAAAACACCGATTCCTCTCGATCATAATGACCCTTACTCCCTTCTAGTTGCAGTCATGCTTTCCGCCCAAACAACAGATAAGAAGGTGAATCAAGTCACTCCAAATCTATTCGCAGTGGCCGACACTCCTGAAAAAATGGCTTCACTAGAGGTAAGCGTGATTCAAAATATCATCCGTGAAATAGGACTTGCACCGACTAAGGCAAAGAATCTCAAAAGAATGGCTGAGCAAATACAGGAAGGTGGTGGTGAGGTAATTCCTGATTGGGAATTTCTTGAATCATTAGCAGGAGTAGGCCACAAAACAGCAAGTGTGGTGATGGCTCAGGCTTTCGGGATTCCAGCTTTCCCGGTTGACACACATATCCATCGTTTGGCAGCACGTTGGGGTCTTTCGGATGGCCGTAACGTAGTCAAAACGGAACGTGATTTGAAAGCGGTCTTTCCTGAAGAAACTTGGAATCGTCGTCATCTACAAATTATCTACTTCGGGCGAGAGTATTGCCCTGCTCGTGGTCATGATTTGTTATCATGTTCTATTTGTGGATGGGCGGCTACTAAGAAGCGAATTCGTGACGAATCGCGCTAACTGCGAATGAATAAGACGCCGCCTAAAACAACTAAAATTGTCCCAATTCCCAACAAGGGCATCT
>Ga0208766_1000080_pt1 | contig 49054 bp, 45 predicted proteins | sample ETN01SmetaG_3_FD_185792 | JGI IMG/M metagenome (GOLD analysis project Ga0208766, IMG submission 185792) | Marine microbial and viral communities from oxygen minimum zone, Eastern Pacific Ocean - ETNP2014F12-01SV263 (SPAdes) (version 2) | ecosystem: Environmental > Aquatic > Marine > Oceanic ... | reverse complement strand
TGGGACGGCCCTGGAATCAGCACATTCTCTCGATTAATATCTAAGCTTGAAAGCCAACTCGGTCAAACTCATCCTGATTCTGTGACTTCAACTGTTATCGAAGGACTCTCAGATTTGGATAATACTCCATTTAGTCTTCGTGAGGTGCACGGAATAATACTCCTAAATCACGCTCCAATGATTCCTTCCATATACTGCGAACTTTTGTTGTCTATTTCCAAACATCGACCCATTCATCAATTGGTAAATCCCGGAAATTTCAGACTAGGGACTCACGGTATGCTGCTAATTGATGAATACTCCATATCTGATAACAAAAATCTACCTGAATGGTTACCAAATCATTCAATTTATTCTGCTACAGAAGCCAAACCAAAAGCAACTCAAACCAGAGTCCTAGTACAACGTGAAGAGCACTCTATTTCTACTAGTATTGATATTATCCAACCTCAGTTAATTGAAAATCCTGACAAATCAATTCTCTTGATTGATCCTAATCTTTCAGATAATCGGGAACGATGGAAAAAAGAATTGAGCAATCTAGGAATCCATATCCTATCAGAAGAAGGAATGGCTTCTAGCAAATCTCTTGGTCACTGGGTTTCATCAGCTGCAGGTATTTGTCACGGTCCAAACAGTTTCTCCTTAGAGGGGCTGAGAGCCCTTGCTATACAGGGATCAATTAATCTCTTTGAATCTCCATCTGAGCATCCTACTGATGCTAATATTCGACCCATGGCAGATCCTGATACACTGACTGAATTAGCTCGCAATGAACATGTTCTTGGTGGTCCTGGTGCTCTTTTACGGTGGTTAGAAACACTTTCTCGCCCACCTAAAGATGAGCGTAGTGCTTTACAAAAAGAATCAACACAGTGGTTTGTACTATGTCTTGCTAAAGCCAATCAATCTCTACTTGCAACATACGATAGGGCTGCTTTAGATAATGAGGATTTTTGGATAGGTTGTCATACTCGAAACATACTCCCTAAGCCAGATAGTCCTAATTCAGGAGATGAATGGCTTTCTGCCACCCTTTCTCGAATTGATATTGAGTCAGGGATAATTAATTCAGATGGCTCCGAAGCTCTTCCAGCAAGCATCATACAGGGTCTCGTAGATGCAAGACGCCGCCTTCGTAGGATGCAAGCAAGTACTGGTCAGAGTGCGCCTTCTGGTGGTATTGAATGGGTTGAAGAATTACAACATATTTTATCCACTACAGCTATCCCCTCTGTAGGTCAAATGACACACTCAAATGTTAGATTATTATCCCCTGCAGATGCTTTAGGTTGTACTGCTGATATCATCATCCTCGCGAATATTTCCAGTAGTTCTTGGAATCTGAGAGTGCCGAAGTTTTCCTTCCTAGGTGATGAAGATAGGCACAATCTCAACATTCTACGTCCCGACACTCCAATACGTCAAGCGAGACATCATCTTTCGCATTTGCTAGCTGCGGCACGGGATCAAATTATCATTATTGACCCCAGTTTAGATGATGCCTCACCGGCGGCAGCTCCAATTCGAGAGTGGGCTAGTATAGTTGACCCTGAAAATCAGACCACACCTTTCCAATCTTCTCCTCAATCCTCTTGTAATCCTCGGCTCACTCGAAGTTTGGATGGGCGCCAGTTGTCAGATATGCAACCCCCATCCCGAAGCCCTCTGAATCCAAATGCAATTTCTATCCCACTCGATACTAAAATTCAGCAAGATATCTCTCGCCGTCGACCCCGCCAAACAGATGAACAAGGATATCTTTCTCCAACTGCTCGCCCCCTAATTCTTAGTGTGAGTGAGGCAGAATTACTCCGTACTCCTTCCAAATCAAAAATTAAGCCGCGTGCAGCATCCTATTGGCCAGTTATTGGAGGAATAGCAACAATTGATCCCCGTCCATTTTGTCCTGCACCAACCGGTTCTGAAAGTTATGATTCAAGGCACGGGCACTTGAATGGAGCCGAGCAAACGGTTCCAAAATGGTCAGCAAGTCGATTGAAAGAATGGATTACTTGTCCTCGAAGAGGTTGGTTGACAAAGGGTCTCAATGCAAAGGATGAGGAGAAACAGGAAGAGGATTTGGATCCTCGTACTCATGGTCAGTTACTACATGAAGTCCATCATCACCTTCTACAGAGAGTTCTAGGGATGGAAGAAGGAGTTGAACGGTCCATTGAAGAAATCCTCTCGAATAGTAGCCCGTTGAATATAGCGAATTCAAATTTAAGTAATTCTGAATTACAGGCAATTGCTTTAGAGGAATTAGCTCACCTTGCACCCTGGTTAGATAGAACGGATGCGGTTTCAACAAATAGACTACGCATGCTTACTGGAATGACTAGAACTCAGTGGATGGATTGGGATATCAATCAAACACCTATCGCTCCGGCAGGCCGAGTTGGAACCATAATTGAATCAGAATATATGGTTAGAGGTGCCGTTCCAATCGCTTACGAGTGGGAGGCACTATCACATGATAGTGATGGAATTTTAATTAGTATCCCTCAGGAACTTACTAGCCCCAACCAAGAGTCTCTACCCGCGATTCGTCTTCGTGGTAAGATAGATCGCGTTGACTTGATTCCTTTCGATGATGATATAAGAAATTTGATTGATGAAAAAGGGAGCGACTCAGTAGCACCAATACGCCTACGCGACTCATCTTGGAACCCCCGTCGCCTTGTAATTATCCGAGATCTCAAGACGACCGAATCAAAGAAGTCCGAAACAAGGCACAAAATCGGTCTGCTTGAAGAGGTGCAGATTGCACTTTATGCTCGTGCTTGGGAAATTGCTCACCCCGGCGATCTAGTTGTAGGAGCTGGAATTAGTGTCATGGGTCATGAGACTGAGCATTGGGTAGAAACCTCAAGCCAACTCCACCAGCCTTCAGAAAATCTTCCATATGGAAGCCGAACCAATACAACCCATCTCCGTTTCCGTTTCCCTGATGAGGATTCTAAACCTAATAGTGACCCATTCCGGGCTTGGATGGCTCAGAGGCTGTCCGTAGCTCTTGGAACTGCGGCAGGAGCCGCTAATGGGCGTGTTCATCCAACTCCAAGTGAGGATACATGCAAATATTGCCCTGTATCTTCTACTTGTTCAGTAGCTATCAGGAGTGATGTCTGATGTCTATGCAACACTCGTCTCGTCAGACACTTAACACTGCTCAGAGATTGGCACTCAATCTCGATTCTCATATTGCCATAGATGCAGGTGCTGGGACTGGAAAGACGATGACAATTGTAGAGAGAGTAATCGAGCATTACCTCACAGAGGACCAGAGAGCAACCCGATTACTACCTCAACCTGAGAGACCGAATAGAATACCTGGCGGAACAATTCTCTCACCGATGTCTGAGAGAATCAATCTTGAGGAATGGGGAGGGTTGTTACCAAGTGAGGTTGTTCTTCTTACCTTTACCAATTTAGCTGCAGATGAAATGCGAGATAGACTCCGCCAAAAAATAGCAAAATTACGAAGTGGTTCATTCTCTAGAAGCGAGGATGTAGATAGTGATTCACGGATTAAGAATGATGGTTTTCCCGAGCAATTACTCATGCTATTGGAGGATGCACCCATTGGTACAATAGATTCTTTCTTCAATCAACTTGTATCGCCTTATCGAAGTCTTCTGGGAGATTCTTTGGGTCGTGATGTGGTTTCTGATGCTGAGCGTATGAGGATTATAGAACAAGGAATCAATACCCTTTGGCGTTTACCAACGGGCTCACATCAGAACGGGCCAGCCGTGGATGCTGGAATCGAAGTCGAAGATGTGAGTTTGGTTCTTGAAGCGCGTGATAGAATCGCTCGACATTATTCGAGTCGAAGAAAGGCTGCGAGAATGCTTCAAACGCTAATCAATAACTCCGTTTTTCTAGCAGAGGGTGAAAGAGGAATTATTGATGAATCCCAATCAGTAAATTCGAATCTTTTGATGAATCGTATTATGGAATCAACGGACGCTGAGGATATTGATTTAATTTCTGAGTCTGTTGAGGTGTTGATTGGAAGATACTGTGATTTAATTCGCTCACACATCACTCATTTTGCACCCACTGGATGGCAACTAGATACTAGAATGGGGGCTTTAGCACATCTTTCAGATAATGACCGTCCCGATGAAGATTGGCAACGCTTAGTTTGGTTAGGTCAAATCTTGAGATGTATTGTAAGTAGTAAATTGATGGATAGAGACCCTTCTTTCTTTCCTAGATCAAAACTTCCTTCATCAGATTCGTGGGAATCAGGAATAGAATCATACTCGGGATTGAAACCCAAAGAAACTAAGGATTCAGTAAAGGAGCAAATTGACCAAATTAAGCAATCATTTACTGATTTATTTTCATCACCCGTTGGTCAGCGTGTTCTTCATCACATTCAATTGGCACTAATTCTTGAAGCCTGCCCCGCTCCTTACACACCTGTTGAGGAACCCTCTATTATCCATCATATTCCTGAACCTTTACCTGAGCGTTTAGAGCGCGGCCTGAATTCCTCTCAGACAGGATTCTCTCTTTCAGCAGAGGCGCAAAATCTCGATGATTTACGTGTTGTATTGCGTGGCCTGAAGGGAATAATAAGAGTTCTAAAGGAACGCGCCGAAATTCATGATTTTGAAGATATAGCAGGTTTGGCGGGCGAATTATTATTGGCACGTTGCCCATCTATTTGTCGCCGCTTTTATCCTAGATCTCTAATTCAAGAACTTGATAATCCTTCAGAAGATTCGTGGCGAGATGACCATATTCATCGCGCCTTTGCTACACTCGAATCATTAGAGGCCAACCCCTCAACTGCTGGCGAATCTGCATCAAATTTAGGTGAAATACGCGCAGATTTGGAACGCCGTTACAATTTACTTAAACAAATTCGAAGAAGGTATCGTGCTTTCATTATAGATGAGGCCCAAGACAATTCACCATTGCAATGGCGTATGCTTTCGAGACTTTGGGGTCCCAGAGAATTACGTGTTGGGGAGGTCAAAGCTCCCGATACAGATTGGCAACCAACAATATGCTATGTTGGAGATATGAAACAATCAATCTATGCTTTTCGTCAAGCGGAAGTTGCAGGTTTCCGCCAATACGCCGAGCGTCTTCGAATCATAAATCAACATGAGTTCAATAATGTCGCCGAGTTAAGAAGAACACCAGAACTCAGGCAGGAAGATGCAAGCAGAGACCCTCGTTTATCTTACGATTTACAGATTATTCGTGCCTCGGAACTGACAAGTGAAAATGCTCGTAATATCAATGAATGGATTCCATTCAATCAAAATGATGGAACTGAGACTCTGCATATTTCTGAAGTACAGGCACGTAGTGAAGGTTTGATATCTCTGAAAATCAACTATCGAACAGACGGAGGTCTTCTTCACGTTATGAATGAGTGGTGGGAAGATGTATTCTCCCCTCGTCATCGTTTCTTCCCTCGGGCGGATTACTACGCCGAACCACAAAGATTGATTCCTTGTTCTTCTAATCTTGAGAATCCCGGTGTTTTAGAATGGATTTGTCCTGTTCAAGACGGTGGGGAAGATGACCCTCCTCCTTCTTTGTTAGAATACATAGATCCTTTCGAATCTGGGGAGGCGAATTCAACAGAGCGTCAAGCAATGATGATTGCTCAAAGAATTCGTGCTTTGCATCAAGGCACAGAAACTCGAATATTGGGTGCAGACGGTAATTGGAATATCGTCCCAGCCCAGGATCCTGTTGATTTCGGTGAAATTATGATTCTGATGGCTAGTAGAGGTAAACTCAGGGATGCCATCATCAAGCATCTTCAGGAACATAATATTCCAACTCAGGCAGATAAAGAAGGTAGCCTTCTCGAACGACCTGCGGCGGCAGAACTTGACGGATTAGTACAGTTTGTAGCACGCCCAGAATCTCGATTTGCTGCAGCATGGGTTGCTCGTTCATCATTAATTGGAATGACTGATTCTACCCTCCAAGATTTCCTTAATTCAGAGGGTTCGAATAATTTGATGGAAAGACTTCTAGAATTCACTGTCAGCGATGAACAGAAGGCATTAGTACAACGATGGATAAGTCTTTCATCTGCAGGTAGGTTACTTGATATTCTAGATGAGACTATTGATCAATCTGATTTACTAACGGCCTACCATGACTCTGTGTCTGCCCAAGATGTAGAGAAATTTGTCGATGAAGTAAGGCGTATTTCAAACGAGGTCGGAGGAGATCCTATGGTTATCGCAGACAGGATTAGAAGTCTCCGGGAACAAAAAGGAAGATCCCTTCAGGCACAAACCATTCCTGCAAGTGATGCGGTTCGAGTAATGTCAATTCACGGTTCAAAAGGGCTTCAGGCTAAGGTAGTAATAGTTGCTGATTTATTCTCAGGAAAACAAGTTACTATGACCATTGAGAACCAGGACCGTTTAATTGTTAGTCCTGAATTTTTCGCAGGTCATCCATCTCCTTGGTCAGGTCAGGACCCTCCTCTTTCTGCAATGTGGAGGCATACTAGAAGAATCCACCAAGCGCGAAAGAATGCGGAGGCAAGGCGTCTACTATATGTGGCGGCAACTCGTGTTAAACAACATCTGATTATTGTCGGTTCTCCTAAGAAAACTGAATGGAAAGATGACTCCGGTCTAGTCGTCCCATGGGGTTATTCAGAATCAGAGACTCAATTGGGGCAGATGTGGGCCGAATCTCTGCGCCAAGGTTCGTGGAGACGAGTAGAAGCTACTAGCCCTTGGTTGGCGGGTGATGAAGATCTAAACGGCCCCCCTCCAATTTCTAAGAAAGGACCCGAAAGAATTCTTAATCCCGCTGAAATACAATATTCTGCATATTTGGGTGGCATTACATTACCTGGTCTTTTGTTATATCATCATCCTGATTGTCTACACGATGGCACTCAAGAAAATCAGAATCCTCATACTCCGCTTGTGCAGCAGGAAATGATAAATGCACAGGCCCACAATAACTCTGTATCAAGCATAACTGAAGTTCCAAGAAAGGACTTATCTGCTCGTATCCGATTAGCTCCACATCGTTTGTCTAATATCGATCAATGTCCCCGAAGGCATTGGTTTGAGACTCGTGGTGGATTACGCCCGGATCCAATTTCGGATTGGCGAGAAATGGGCGAAGAAGAATGGGATGAAAGAGAAGATTCTGACGATGATAAAACCCTCAATCTTCCTGACCCAACTCAATTGGGCCTTATTGTGCATAGGATACTAGAAGTTGGAATTGGTAATCCTGGCCCGGAGAAAAATAAACCTTCAAAACCGCTTCCCGAGATTTGGTCTACGCCATCACCAAGTAGACTTCTCGATATGTCCCTTCGGGCAGAGGTTTTCTCAGAATTGTTACCTACAGATGTCGATGAGGAAGCAACAGACAAAATCGTTTCAACTATGTTGCAGAGAATTGAAGACGGTATTGTTGGGCAAATGACAAGAGGCGACAAAATAGCCGGAATTAGAGTCGAGGGCCTACGGACTGAATTCCCTTTCACAATCTCAAATAAAATTTCATTTGAAGCAATTGAGAGAACAAGATGGACACCCGAGGGTCATCAAGCACTGACAGTAGTTGAAAATGCGAATATCGATATGGATGGTTCAATTGATCTAGTTCTTTGCTCCTCGGGAGATGGCAAATCACGGATTCGCCCAGTTGATTTGAAGACTGAGCAAGCAGCATCAATTTCAAAGGGTTCGGGGCCACTTCTTGATACACTCAATGAGATTGAAACCAAACCAATCAGTGAGGCTGAAAATGAAATGCTACGCCATCATCGTTTGCAACTTGCTCTTTACCATCGTGCACTGACTATGATGGAAAATAGTAGGCCCGAAGAAGAACGCAGAATCGTAGAGAGGCCCGCTATTCTTGTAGGTGTTACTGGGCGATTAATCATTTATCCTGAGGAGATGTTTGAGTCGGCTCAAGCCGAGTTGAATGAGATACTTGCAACTGCCGCAAGAATTAATTTTTCAACAGAATTGCCACTTGCTGAATTCCAAAGAAGGCCTGCCGAGGAGGCTTCCATATGCTACACCTGTCCTTTCAATAGAGGAGACATCCCGATATGTGGTCCTCTATCTGAGTGAGTTTGGGGCATCGAAGACTCCATGTGTGTATTTTGTGAGGCAGGGCTATGGACATCGACATAGACAGTATGATGGAGGCCTCGGAATCAATTTGGGAAGAGTCGATATTACCTAGTCTTTCTGAATTCATAGAGATACATGCACTATCACCCGGCTTCGCTCCCGATTGGGATGAGTTAGGAGAATTACAAGCTACAATCGATTTGTTTTGTGGCTGGTTAGATAGACAGGGAATAGCGGGCATGACATACGAAACTCATCGTATAGGAAATCATTCCCCAGTTCTCCTAGTTACTATCGAGGGGACAGGCTCTGGTGAGGTTCTATTCTATTCTCATCTCGATAAACAACCCAGCCGGCCCAATCTATGGTCAGAGGGACTACACCCACTCAAGGCGGTGCGTCGAGACCCCTTCTTATTTGGAAGAGGGGCTGTCGATGATGGCTACGGCGGATATCTTTGTGTTACTGCAATAAAGTTACTACAAGAGGCAGGAATACCACACCCCAAAGCGACTTTCTTAATCGAAACTTGTGAGGAATCAGGTTCCTTCGATCTTCCACCATATCTGGATGAATTGTCAGATAATCTTGGTTCTCCTGATTTGATAGTTGTTCTAGACAGTGGCGGCCCATCTTACGAACACATTTGGGTTTCAGAGGCACTCAGAGGGTTAGTTGCAGGAAACCTCAGTGTCAAAGTTTCGCACGAGGGAGTGCATTCAGGAATTTCAGGAGGTCCTATACCATCTTCATTCAGAATCCAGCGCATGTTACTAGATCGTGTAGAGGACTCAAAGACAGGAGAAATTCTAATTCCTGAAATGCACGTTGAGATTTCTGATAAGATTAAGCAGGAGGCAATAGAGTTAGGTGCGATTCTTGGTGATGAGCTTTGGAATAGTTTACCAGTAGTCAATACATTACGTCCACCTACTACAGAAGCAGATCAGATATTATTGGGAACTAATTGGAAACCAGCAATGTCTGTGATAGGTGCAGATGGAATGCCTCCTGTATTGACGGCAGGCAATGTTTTGCGGACTCATACAGACTTGAAACTCAGCTTTAGAATACCACCTGGAGTAAAGGCAGAGGAGGTACAGAATATTGTCAAGGAGATACTTGAGAAAGATCCACCATACGGAGCAGAGGTCACATATCATGCTACAGAGCCTGCTGATGGTTTTCATGCACCACCTCTGCATGAAGGAGTTTCTAAAGCCCTCAATGGTGCTAGTATGAAACTAACAGGACACTCGCCAATGGTAACATGGGTTGGTGGAACAATCCCATTCATGGCAATGATTCAGAATAAGTTCCCCGATGCGTGTTTCCTTTGTACGGGTTCTTCAGGTCCAGGAAACAATGCGCATGGGCCAGATGAGAAATTACACATACCACATTCAAAACGCCTCAATGTGGTTCTCGCAATTGCTATTGCGGCTCTTTCTGAGTGAATAATAGCCTAAATTAGGGCTAATTACCCCGTAATCACCTATTCTCAAGGTGTCGTGCAACCTTGTTCTTTGTTGATAGTTAATCCGCCGCAGTTATAGCAGACCCAAGGCTCGAAGGTGATGAGGAGTACTCATGAGCGAAGAAGATGGCACACTCTCACCAGACCTTCGAATCCGCCAACTTGAGGAAGAATTGACCAAAGCGGAGGGGAGAATAGAGAAACTCTACGCTGCTTATGAGGATGTTAAACGCAAACTTGATGAGAAGTCCGCAATTATTGATGTTCTTGAGCAAGAAGCGATTGAAAAAGAGATTGAGAGAGAAGCAATAGACACACTCCTTAGTGATAAGGATTCCAAAATACACGATCTTGAATTGGAGGGTGTAAAGGCCACTCAGAAGGTTAAGCATCTTCAACCCGAATTAGAAAAGATGGAAGAGATGTATACACGTGAGTCTGCACGTCTTGGAAGAGTGTTTGAGGTTGCTGAGGATCTTGATGAAGCACTTGCAGTTGCAAAGGCCCAATTGTCCTCTCGAGATGATTGGTACACTCAACATATGAATGTCTTTGAGGATCTCAATAAAGCCATTCAAACACGCTATGATATGATTGATGCTGCGATTGAAGCAATTCGAGATCAGGAACTCAAGCGCGCTACGTTCAAGGAGCGCATGGATGAGGTTCTAGATGCAGCTGCAGATGCTCAAGAAGAATCCGACGAAGATACAGATGATGACTCAGATTCTGAGTGATTATACTGGTTTTGTCCCATCGGCTAAGCGGATGCATTTTGCAGGAATGCCTGCCCATACTTCGCCAGCTGGGACTTCAGTCCATTTTGGTAGTACAGCCATGGTGGCAATTACTGCTCCCTCTCCTATCTTACAACCTGGTTGCACAGTCGACTTTGCTCCAATAAGAGCTCCATCGCCGATTACAACAGGAGCCATGACTAACTCACCTTTTTCAACAAGATGAGCATTGATTGTGCATGCACCTCCGAGAACAACATTATTCCCTATAATTACTGATTTGCAATCGTTTACATTCTCAGTGTTTAGTTGACAACCCTTACCTATTTTCGCTCCTGAAAGTCTGTAGTACAATGTTCCAATGAATGAGGGGACTAATTTTGGTAGGAAGAATAATGCAATCCGATGGAAGAGCATTGAAAATGCCCACTGGATTGTAACAAACGATCTGAGTGGATACCTCCCTTCTCCAACCCGAGGGCCAGTCAAGCCACCAAGAATCCCTGATAACAAAACTAAGGTTACACCCCAAATCATAACTCCAAACCCAAGGAGAATCCCAGTACCAAGAATCTCAATCCAGTAATCTTGCTCAGCAACTAATGGATGAAATCCAAGAAATATCCAAACGCCTGGTGTAGCAGCGATTCCCACAACAATTGCTAACATTGGGATAACTAGAGTAGTCAACAAATTCTGAACAAATTCAAACGATTTCATTTTTCTTCACCACGAAATAATCCAGCTTCAGCATCAACGGCTTTTGCAACTCTTATTCCTTCTTCAACATCAATACGAAGGAATGTCAGCATCCCTAGTAATATCACTATGACGATGCTGAGAAGGGCCATTCGGCTATCCATCGAAGATGATACTACAAAGTAAATCAATGGCCCAAATACAGCCGCTGCTTTTCCAATAAATCCGAAGAATCCGAAGAACTCAGTGGTCTTCGATGCTGGGATTAGCATACCGAATAAACTTCGAGCCTGCGCCCCAGCGGTTCCCATTACCATTCCAACCATCATTCCAAGCAAAATCCATTGCAAGTTAACTCCAAATCCTGCGGGACCCCAGACATTGTCTCTCAGGAAGTTCGGCCACCAATCCACCATACCGCCTTCAATAATTGAGGGGTGCCCATCTCCTACCGATGCGCTTTCATCCAACTCCCCGCCACTAAATGAGAAAGAGAATCTGTGTTCAGTCATTTGATCCATTTCAATGGCCAATAAGCCTGCGTCCTCTAGGTTCAGAGAGGTTCTTTCATCATCTCCATCTTTCAGGAAAGAGAGGAAACTATCTCTGAATTCTGCATCCCCGGCTCCCTCTTTACTCACCCATCCATCTACTCCTTTATCATAGAGTGTGGAGAGTTCGTAAACACCCTCGTCTTCGTTCCAATCATATTGAAAATCATATCTTTCATGGTCTTCATCAAGATCTAGGGGTGCAAATCCAACCGCTAGTACGGCAACTACACAGTAAACCGAAAGAGCAACGCCAAGGATTTTTTTGGTACCATATTTGGAAGCCAGACGGCCACCTATTACCGACATCGGGATAGCGGTGATATTGACCATTAGTAATAGTACGAAATTCATAGCCGGATTAATTCTTAGAACCGAATCCGCAAAGGCTGAGGCCATTGCTCCAATGGTATTGATGCCATCATAGAATAGAAGATATCCAATTAAGTAAGTTACCAATACTTTGTACTTCTTTATTTCCATGAATGTTTTACCAACTTCTCTGAATCCGTCAATCATTGCTTCAGTCAAAGATTCGTACTCAGTGGGATTGGGAATTTCAGGCTCAGGTGTATTTTTGAAAATTGGCATTCCAAAACCCAACCACCATAGTGCACTGGTGATGAAGACGAAGCTAAGTACCGGAGGGCTCCAACTTGTGGAAAGTCCAAAGAAACCAGTCGTCCCGACGACTAAGTGTACGATTAGTAGTAGTGAGCCTCCAGCATATCCATAGGCAAATCCCCAACTAGAAACATGATCCATTAATCGTTTATCTGCAAGATAGGGCATGAAAGCGTAGTAGATTACATTCCCTCCTGCGAATCCAATATTTCCAATGACTAAACAGATTGCTAGGAATTTCCACGATGAATCCTCTCCCATGAAAGGCGAGAGCCCCATTAATGCAGTAAATACAATACCAATAATCGTGTAAATCCACAAAATTTTCTTCTTTATCGGCATTCGATCTGCTACAGCGCCAAGAATCGGACTACTAATTGCAACAAACATACTAGATATTGCTAGCACAATAGCATAGAATCCATCACCGGTAACTTCCCATCCAGCATACTCCTTCCCACCCCCTGTGGATAGATTGAACATACTGGATAGCAAAGTAGGGACTACTACGGTAAGAACAGTGAGTGCAAAGGCTTGATTGGCCCAGTCGTACCAGTACCAACTCTTCAGAGATTTTTTATCATCCTCACTCATTTTGTCGAGTAAATTATCGACCATTTCTGATTTCGAATTCCCCCTCTCCGAAACAGATTCCATACCACTTACGATGCAAGCAGGCAAATTAGGTTGACCTATTGGACCCGTCAGAATCAAGTCAGGAGTCAGAGCCGATAAATCATGGGAGATGCCTGTGGTATGATGGGGGACGGCTCAAAGGCAGTCAAAATCCATCACCTCGTAAAGGCTAGAGAGAATACTCCTGAATCAATCCAAAGACGTGAATCTTGGGATGCATCAAAACCCGCTACTGTTTACATTACTCCTGAGCGGATGCCAGATGGAACTCATTGTAAGGCGGCCACTGTAATTCTAAGGACACGTGGCTGTGCTTGGTGGTGGAAATCTGGTTGTACATTTTGCGGATACTTCAACGATGTAAGAGATGACGTTAGTGCTGAAGATATGTTTGAACAATGGGAAGATGCAAAACGGCAGACCAACGATTTCGAAGGATGTTCTATGGTCAAGGTTTACACATCGGGTACTTTTTTTGAAGACCAAGAAAATCCTGTCGAATGGCAGGAACATGTTCTGCGTGAAACACATGAGATGGGACTTCATCTTGTAATCGAAGCCCAAGCTCATTTGTGCAAGCCAGAGAAATTGGCATGGCTTTCAAGCCTTCAACCAGATTGTACCGTTGCCATTGGATTAGAGGCATATGACGACGCAGTATTGCGTTTTCATGTCAACAAGGGTTTCTCAACTAAGACTTGGAGAAAATCAGTTGAGGATTTACGAGCAAATGGTCTTCGAGTCAAAACTTATCTAATTTTCAAGCCACCATTCATGTCTGAGGGGGATGCTCTTGAACATACGTCCAAGTGGCTTGTCGATGTAGCACCAATGTCAGATGAAGTTTCGATTAATCCAATGAATATTCAGAATCGAACAATCGTAGATCGCCTATTTCGTAATCGTGAATATCGACCTCCATGGTTGTGGTCTCTGATTGAGATGATTGAGCGTACTCATGAGAAAACATCGAATGATGACGCACGCATCATTGTTCACCCAACCGCTGCAGGCAAAATTCGTGGTTCACACAATTGTGGTAAATGCGACAAGGAGGTCGTTGCAGCAATAGAACGCTACTCTGTTTCACGAAATTTAGCTGAGTTCAAGGGTCTGGGCTGTGACTGCAAGGCTACGTGGCGAGCAGAAATAAATTCAGACCTCAATCTTCCAACACCACTTGGAACGGGTCGAGACCGTCGAGGAAACCGTGTTGACCGAATGCGAGCACCTTGAACGGAGGGACTACGTCCCTCGCCTAATGCTTAAGGGGCAATCTCCGGTGGTCGGTACAGTTCTGATGTTATCAGGGCCTATGGTGTTTCAATGACAGAAGATGATGGATTCCTCCAAGGCGAGAACGAACCTACTGCCTCTATGGTACTGCTTGTCATAGCAGGTGTGGGGGCTTTGGTCTTCATGGTGATTTACAGTATCCTCTATCCGGGTCAGGATTTCCCAGTCCTTTCTGATTTGGAAACCTTTGGTGTATTGAACGGTGGAATTTGGTTTTTCATACTTGGAGCCATGCTTGGATTGTTTGCAATTTTCTCGACTATGATTACGGAGGCTACACGCGAGTGAGGTGATTGTTATGGATGATATTCTTACTACACTTTCCGTCTTTTGGCTCTCTGCTTTAGTATTCTATGTCTTAGTTCATCGTGGACTCTGGATATTTACCGATGTAACCAGAACTATGAGTATGTTTACTCTTGAGAAGGCCCTTGGCCCTGGAATAGATCTTGTTGAAGGACGCAAGGGCGCAGCCCCTCGTGCTTGGATAATGCAGTCTGTTCTATGGCTCTTTGTCGGAGCAATTTTCACCTTCGAAGGTCTTTGGCTTAATCATGAGCCAGACGCCCTACATGCCCTATCGTCGTGGGGTTACAACCCTACTGCTGAGACTCTATCTGCCACTGGCGAAATAGTCACTCTTTGGGGAGGGATTGCTATGGCTCTAATTGGTAGTGGAATGTACGTTCTTCCTAAATTGCTGGGTACTGATCTAGCCAGTGAGAAAAATGCAACCCTTGTCTCATTTCTCTGGACATTTTCTATTGTAGTCTATATGATTGGTTCACAGAATTCTGAAATCCTTGGCCTTGACATTATGATGATTGGAACTGGAATTAATGTGATTGCATTGCTTGCTGTAATCATGAACCAATTACTAACTCTATCTAACCGTTCAGGCTCCATCCCTATGCCTGCGTGGCTAATTATCTTCGGATTGGTATCCGACCCAATTTCTCTTGTTGCAGCAGCACTCACAGGTTCTTTGACTACAGGTGCAGGCCAATGGTTAGTCTACCATATGATTGGAGGAGGATTCTTCTTCCTATCCACTGCTGGTGTTGTACTTTATGCTACTACTGTGGTGAGTGGTAATGCTCTTTGGTCGAGAACTCTCAATGGAGCAATTCTGATTGGTGGTTTGTTTACCATCAATACATTCGGAGATATAGATGGCTCAATAGCGGCTGCCCACTTAGGATTGGCTGCAGAAGAAATGGTATTTTCAGGTGGCGCTGATGTAACGGCGAGCTTCTTACTAGCAATGTCGGCAATCCCAGTAGTTGCCTTTGCTGCAAATTCTCTGATAACTCTCCGTGGTGGTGATGCCCTTCTTGAGAATTATAATGGCTGGTCAGAAATCAATCTAGGCTCTCTTGCCATTATTCCAATATTCCTTGCTTCTTTATTCCTACAAACCGATGCAGTTACTGGAACCAACGCAATTGGCGGTATGTCTTCAACAATAGAAACCATGGCTCTATGGGCAGTAATGGTCCCTCTATCGTTTGGAAGTGCCATGGCCCTCTACCCATCTATCACTGGTCGTAGGTTGGCTTCAATGGCTCGTGCTCGACAAGCATTCTGGTTGATGTCTGTTGGTGTATTACTCGGATTGATGGTTACTCTGATGTCTGATGTAATCGGAATGGCTCTAATGGATGCAGGTGTTGAGGATCCTTCTTCATTGGCCCATGACCTTGAGGTCGCTGGCTCTGTATTCTTCTACTTCACAGTAGTTGCAATGATTCTGCACTGTCTGAATATGGTTAGTGGTTTATTCCGCGGTAACATTGTTGAGGAAGAGAGTAAGACGTCTTCTAGTATCGTAGTTGATACCTACGATTTAGCCTCAGCAACTACTGTTCGTAGAATTCTCGGCTCCGGTGCTGGTATGGATACGATGGTTGTTCCAGTCGGTGAATCTGATGAATCTGGTTCGGCAACAGATCTTTGAGTTCGACCGTTACCTTGAGGGTTGGTGCCCTGTTTGGCATAAGGGGATAGTATGAGGATTGGGCTGGTCGGAAAACCAAATGTTGGCAAGTCAACGACATTTTCTGCTCTGACTCAGACTCCTGTTGACATAGCAAATTATCCATTTACTACGATTGATCCTAATGTGGGAGTTGCATGGATTCCATTACGCCAAGACTGTGCATGTGCGACTCTTCGTGTCAAAAAAGAAAGTGATGGTAGACTAGAATCAGTTTCAGTCGATGACCCCCGTAATGGTAGCATTTGTAACCCAAATACTGGGTCTTGCGTATCTCACAATCGTTTGGTACCTGTGACAATGATTGATGTTGCAGGATTGGTTCCTGGAGCTCATGAAGGGCGTGGTAGAGGTAACCAATTTCTTTCAGATTTAGCACGATGTGATGCATTAATTCAGGTTGTAGATATTTCAGGTTCTACTGATATTGAAGGTAATCCTGTAGGTAGTGGTGGTTCGAATCCAGTTGAGGAGCACGAGTTCCTTCTCGGAGAGTTAGATGCTTGGATTAGAGGTATAATTGAGTCCAGTTGGCAAAGAGGTGCCAGACGTGTGCAATCAGAAGGCGAGAAGGCCTTAGTGACTTACTTACTCGACCAATTGAGCGGCATAGGTGCTTCTGAATTACATGTTTCTGCCGGACTTTCATCTGTAAGTAATAATCACCCCGATGCAGGAGTTCCATGGAATTGGGGGAAGGAGGAACTCACTACACTCTCTCAAGAAATTCGTGCTGCACTATTTCCAATATGTGTGGCCGCCAACAAAGCTGACAGAGCTGAGGATGGAGTTTGGGATGAACTTCAGACCATGGTGGAGGCCTCAGGCGGAATTCTTGTTCCCACAAGTGCCGAGGCTGAACTTGCTCTAAGCCGAGCGAGTGCTGCTGGATTAATTGATTTCAGAGTGGGACAATCCAGTTTTACAATTAGTGAGGCTGGTGAATCTAAATTATCTGGAGCTCAAAGAGAGGCTCTTTCAAAAATTGCCGATACTATCGAAAAATGGAGTGGAGGTGGCTTAATCGGTTTAGTAGGAGACATTGTCTTTGAGCAATTGAATAGACGAGTAGCATATCCTGTTCAGGATGAGACGCATTGGGTTGATGGCGATGGAAACATACTACCCGATGCCATTTTGATTCCCGAAGGAACAACTGCGAAAGGCTTAGCCTATGCGGTTCACACAGACCTTGGTGACGGCTTCATTCGAGCCACAGATGCGCGCAGTGGTCGAGTTATTGGTGCTGATCATGAAGTTCAGAATGGAGATATAATTCGAATTCATGCTAAGACATGAGTCAAGAATAATGCTCTAATGATTCACTCTTTGGTGAAGTTATTTTTTACTGTAGTTTCCATTCCCCACAGGATTAGGATTCCCATCACTGCAATTAATCCGGCGACACGGAAAACGGTGTGGTATGTGAAAATTCCAGTTCCATCAACAGTTTCTGCCCAGATAAAGGCAGCGAGAATCGGTCCGATAATTCGGGAGAGTGCCCCGAATCCTTCCTGAGCACCCATTACGCGACCGAGATCAATGCCTGAGCCTTTTGCTTCCATAGTAAGTAAGGTGGACTGAGTTGGTTGAAACAGGCCATTACCAGCGGCGATGAAGGTCATAGCTAACAATCCGATAGCAAGAGGAGTTGGTTGTAAATATGGAATCCATCCCAAACCTATTGCTGTTAGAAAAATTCCAGCAATCATTAGTTTACGTATATCGAATCTTTTGGTAAGCGGTCTAATCAATCCACCTTGAACGATTACACCAATCAATCCAACATAGGCAAAAAGGTAACCATTCATACGTTCATCATAACCGAGTCCACCATTTTCAATTGCCATTCCTGTAAAGAGAATAAATGTAGCATGCATCATTGTGAAAGCGAGTAAGAATGTGGCATTCAACAATACAAGGCGTCTGATGGTAGGGGTAAGGTCTCGAATACCCACTAGGTTACGAGCAATCTTTGCTAAGCCCGCCCCTTTCTCAGAAGTCGTTCTACGGTTTTCTTCAGAGAGGCTCTCAGGAAGCATTTTGATCGCTAGAAGAAATGAGATTGCCGAAAGACATCCTGCGAATAGGCATGGAAGGAAATATGGGTGATCAATCCACCATTGAGTGTCGAAAGGCCCCGCAAAGGTGCTTGCAGGGTCGGTTAGTACTCCTCCAATGAAGGGGCCAATCATGAATCCAAGTCCAAATGAGGCTCCAATCATACCCATACGTCCAGGTAATTGTTCAGGCGTACTAATATCGCCAATGTATGCCCTTGTAACTGCAATATTACCATTTCCAGCACCAGCCAGAAAACGAACCACAACCGCCATCCAGAGTGCCGAAGCAAGACCGAAAGAAATTAGGAAAATAGTGTTTGAAATAAGTCCAAACATTAGTATTGGTCGTCGACCAACTCTATCAGAAAGTGAACCAAGAATTGGTGTGAATAGGAATTGACCAAGGGTGTAACAAGCAAGCACAATTCCTACCCAACGATCTCTGGTTCCAGTATTGACGAATCCATCTGCTTCGGCTAAATCTTGTATGAAATAAGTCAAGAATGGGATCACAAGAGTGAATCCAATCATGTCTATTAGCACTACAAGGAAGAGTATGAAAAGCGGAGAACGTCCTTCCGCATCACTCGTCATAACCCTACCTCGAATTCGCTCGTGTTTGAACTAACCCGTATTGTAAAGTGTATTCCGTCATGTGTCCTGAACAAGGAAAGGGTGAGCCGTTCCTCGGCATCCGCCCGTGAAAGCGGCCAGCGTACGCACGACCTGATAGCCACCGCTAGCGGTAGGCACTAGGTTTTGTTTTCGCTTGCTTTCTGGCTTCAACCGAAGAGGGATCCGAGGCCTTCGAAAGCAGCGCCTTCGTCTTCCTCTTCTTCTTCAGCCGGAGCTTCCTCAGCAGCAGGAGCGGCGCTTGCGCCACCGGCAGCAGCTGGAGCAGCAGCGACTGGAGCAGCAACAGCAGTTGCCATTGCCTCACCTATGTCGACTTCACCTAAAGAAGTGACAAGTGCCTTTACTCGGCCCGAGTCAACTTCAACACCAGCAGCGCTCAAAACTGAGCTAACGCCGTCTTCATCAATATCCTTTTCCGCAGAGTGCAGAAGCATTGCAGCATATACATATTCCATTTTTATCTCACCTTATTTTTTTCAGCCGAAAAGGTCACCGAGTCCACCGAACTCTGCTTCCTCTTCTTCCTCCTCTTCCTCATCTGCCGGAGTTTCCTCGGCAGATTCAGCCGCATCGGAGGTTGCGGTTACTGCGCTCGCTGTAGCTACTGCAGCACCGAGTGCTGCTGTTAACTCGTCATCGAGTGCAGAGGAATCTAACTGACCTGCTAGGGCCAGAGCACGAGCATTTGCTCGTGATACGAACAGTGGAATGGTGACCGCATTTGCGATACCAGCTTCCACAGCAACAGATGTTGCTTCACCACTTGCCTTAGCAAGAAGTGTTGGCATTGTCTGTGAAGCGAACCATCGGATGTTGCAGGCGAGATTGAAAGCGCCTGATGTACCGACAATAATGTCGTTATGGAGTCCTTCTGTGTCTAAGTCTAGTGATTCTGCTTCAAACAGATGCCCCTCTTCGATGGCTCCTGTTAGAATAATACCAATTTCAATTGGATGAATGTCAAGTTTTGCAAGCATAATTCCTAGATCTGCAGAAATTGCCTCTCCTTTATTGACAACAGTTGTGGTCTTCTGAATAGCAACCTTTCCTTTGTCAATTTTGGCAGGTATCCCTACAGCGTTGAATTCACCAACGATAGGCCCAGGGCCAAATGCAGTAGGCCCTTTCTCAACTACTATGTCTATTGGAGATAATTCCCCTTCCTTAGCAGCTCTACCTTGCTTGGTCTTTGCTAATTCACTGTATAGTTGGAAAGCATTCATTGAATCTGTGTGTACGATAGCAGGCTGAATTGCTCCTTCCATAAGGGCATCGAGTTCTGAAGTGTCACGTCCTGCTTGTTCCCAAGCCAGGCGAATCAAAGTCTTCTTTGCCATAGTGATGCTCATGCTTGAGCGCAGGTCTCCGCGCATACTGAGCATATTCTTCGCAGGAACTCCTCCGATATCGACAACTCCAAGAACTCCATCTGCTGAAATCACAGCGGCTAATTCGCCAACTCGATCTCGCTTCCATGGAGCAACCTTAGCCTGAATCATTCAATCACCTCTACTTTGACAGATGGCCCCATTGAGGTTTTGATGTAACAAGAGCGAATGTTTCCAACACCGCGCTCTAACTTTCCAGTAACACGGGTCCAGATTGCCATTGCATTTGCAGTCAAATCATCAATACTCTGTTCTCGAGAACCAACAGGTGAGTGGAATGTCATTCTATCGCGCGAGCGCACAATAGCAGTATCCTTGAGTCCAGCCGCAATCATTGCGGGGTCAAGAGTTGGAGGAACCGGGCGTGGCATCTTCCCACGAGGTCCGAGAACTACACCGAGGAACCGACCTACAGTTCCCATGTGAGGAATTTCAGCGAGGAAGAAGTCAACTTTGTTAGCCAACTTACGAGCTTGTTGTCGGTTTCCACCGAGATCTTCTATTGTAGATGGCTCAATGATTTCGATTCCCGCAGCACGAGCCTTAGTCGCCATCTCTCCGCCAGCAAACATGGCAATCCGGACTGGCTTACCACGGCCAGAAGGAAGACGAACTTCCTCTTGGATACGATTTGCTGGGTTCTTCAGGTCGATGTCCTTGAGGTTGAATGAGAATTCAACCGATTCGGTGAACTTACGCTCTGGAGCGCTGTTCAAGGCTTCTTCAATTGCTGTTTGGATATTTTCTTTCATATTTCTCACCTCTGCGGTCAGCGAGGTTTCCCTCTCCCGCAATTCGTGATTTCTCACTCAAAATGCTCGTTGAATCTCCCTTCTTCCATTGCTTTTAGGGCATCTTTAGGGGTCATGCCTTCGACCTTTACTCGCATAGCCACGCAAGTACCCATGACTTCACGGCTACGCGCATACAAAGATGAACCAGTCAATCTGTCCTTCTGCTTCTCAGCAACTTGCTTTACCTGATCCATAGAAAGATTCTCTGTAGAAGCGTCCCAGTCACCGTTGCACTTCTTTAGACCAAGGGTCTGAATGATTACATGTGGTGTTTCACCGCGTGCTGACATCCTTGATACCCCCTTGTGAAGTGTCCCGCCGACCTGCTCTCCCTATTTGAGCGTGCTGACAGACCTCCGATTCTCCAAATACTACTCACTCGACGCGCTGGGTCACACGAACTTGGTCCGCACGAACCGTCAAAGCAACAGGTACAGCTGCATCAAAGAGTTCGACTGTAACTTCTTCTTTTGATTCTGTTACGCGTATGACACGAGCCGACTGGCCCTTGAATGCACCACCACTAATCTCGATGATACAACCTTCTTCGATTCCTGCAGTTGCTGCCTTAGGCTCAAGATATGAGAGTGTGTTCTCTAGTGGCGATACACCTGGTAGAACCTTTCGACAATTCTTCAATCGAGTAGTAGTCATCCCGACAGTTCCAATCAATTTCTCAACATGGTGCAGAGCAGATGCTTCGACGAAGATGTAACCATTCATATGAGGAGCGACTAATACGCCAAAAATCTCGTGTTGAATATCCTTTAGTGAGCCGGTACCCGAAAGCCTTGCTCGGATTTCTTTTGCAACATTCTGCTCTTGTCCAATACTAGTCTTGAGGATGTATAGGAAAGAGGCAACATCACCATACATATCTCCAATTTGAGGAATAGCATATCTTGTTGCACCCGCTCCTTCAGCCCGATCTGATTTTACATTCTCAATGTGAGCCGGGTCAACCCATGAATGATTCTTGTAGATGGTTTTCGAAGTTACTTCTGGGGAATCGGTTTCGAATAGAAGAGGTGTAACATCTCTCAGGCTATTTCCGAATGCGAGTCCTCTTTCAGGTCCAGAACGGACGTAGGAAAGGGACTCTGCTGGTATTCCAGTACACTCAGTGATTCTTGCAGCAACGGAATCAACATCGCTTGGGTCGCCGATTCCATATATTCCATCCCAAGCACCAGGGAAGTCAGAGACCTCATCTGCTCTTTGCATAATCAGAACTTTTTCTTCGTGGCGAACATACGCGATGAATGCATCAGACATTTTTTCACCTCAGGGGGATGTAAGCCATTGGAAAAAGGATGGAAGCATATTATCCATTAGGACGAGCATGGCAAAACCAATTGCGCCTAGAATGAACATACCAATTCCACAGACGATTACGGTCTGCCTGAATTCTTGCTTGGATGGTTTACGGGCCATCTTCAGAATTCGAGCCATTGAGCCAGTCTGTACACGTCGAACTCGCTCTTCGATACCATCTTGCCAAACCTGCACGGTTTGCTCGATTGAACCTACATCTGAGTTCTCCATAGTCATGGCTCTCCCTCAACAGCGCCCCGGCGACAAACCACCCCTCTTTAAGCACGCCGGGCGAACCCCAAAGGGTTCGTATATCCCCCTATTGTGATTTATCCAAATTGAGTAGTCTTCCTTATCAGTTGACAAACTCAACTGTTCTAGTCCTCAAGTTGCGCATTTGAGTGTGAAGAGCAGCCCCATGTATCTGTTCTGATTTAACTCCAGTCAGTACGAGTAACACACGAATTTCCTCTCCCATTGAATCATCAGTCGTCGCCCCCCAAATTATTCTAGCATAGGGGTTAATCCTATCTCGAATTAATTGAGCACAGCGCTCAGCGTCACCTAGAGATAGTGTAGGTCCACCAACGACATTGACCAGTGCTCCTCTTGCATCAGAGATGTCAATATCAAGAAGTGGAGATTCAAGAGCTTCATTGGTAGCTACCTCTGGACGATTTTCTCCACTAGCCTCTCCTAGACCAATCATTGCTACGCCTCCTCCATTTTCCATTACCGAACGTAAATCTTGGAAGTCGAGATTTACAACGCCTTCCTTGGCAATCATCTCAGACACTCCTGCAATCGAGCGCATCAGAAGTTCATCAGCAACTCTGAATGCAGCATCTAGTGGTAAGTCGCGTACTCCATCAACCTCCAATAGTCTCTCATTTGGAAGAACAACCACGGTGTCACAGACTTCGCGCAATCGCTCTAATCCCCACTCAGCATTTTGTCTACGTAGGGCTCCCTCTGAAAGGAAAGGGTACGTTACGACTGCTATCGTTAGCGCACCTTGAGAGCGAGCCAATCGAGCAATCACATGAGCTGAACCGGTTCCAGTTCCACCACCAAGTCCTGCGGTGATGAATGCCAAATCACAATCTTCGACTTCTTTCTTCAGTGCTTTTTCTGATTCAAATGCTGCTTGTTCACCCTTTTCTGGGTCTCCACCCGCTCCTCTTCCTCTAGCCGAGCGGCCAATCAGAACTTTGTTGTCGACTCCAACTCTCAGAAGATGTTGTGCATCGGTGTTGATTGCCATTCCTTTGACATAATCTCCATCGAACAATCCTTCCAATTCTAAACGGGCGACTGTGTTTGATCCACAACCACCACAGCCGAATACTCGAATGCGTGGTTGTAAGGATTGCAGCAGGTCCTTGAGTTCAGGATCAGTTTCCGTAACTACCGGCGCAGCCGGTGATTCTTCCCCATCCTGAAGCTCCAGTACTCTATCGATAAGGTGCTTCATGTTCACCCCTGCGATTTGAAGCAAGCATAATGCTTCCCCTACTGATTGGGCCCAAAGGGCCCATTGTTAGAGTCCAGATTACTGTTCCAGAAGTTGTTTTCTTGTTTCAATAAATCGAACAATGAAAGTGTAAATCCCACCCCAAAATGATACTGCTAAAGCAAGAGTCATGCCGTTAAGTTGTGGATTGCCCAATAATGCCCAATGTGCGTATTCATGGGCTGTGGTGATGTCGATACCAGTTCCTCCTGTTCCGACTTGCCAAGCTGCCCATACCAGACCAGCGAGAGTAATGACAAGACGGTCTGCTCGAGAGAAGCCGCCGTAAATTCGTCCTAATCCAACGGATTGAGCCTGAGTTCCCATGTATGAACCAAGAAGGGTTAGCAATGCTGCGGCGTAACCAGCCATTGGGTCTAACACCAATGCCGCATTGTATCCAATTGCGACAAGTATTCCTACATCGACGATACGATCAATTGTGTGATCAAGAAAATCACCATATGGCCCATCTGTACCTTGGTGACGGGCCAAAGCCCCGTCTAATGCATCGAAAACTCCGGCAATCAATACTAATGCTACAGCGCCCAAAATCATCATTGCACCTGATTCATCGTCGGTTGCAGTAGCAAGTAAGTAGAATGCAACAATAGAAATTACCAGGGAGGTCCAAGTTAGTACTGCTGGGTCTAAATTGCCGAGTCTGACAACAATAGGCTGCACGGCCTTTGTCCAAGTGTCTCGCATTTTCTCAAACATCTAATCACCCAACCCAATCTATTACTGCCTCAGGGCTCATTGGTTTGAAGCCATCTGAAATCCAATTGAGAATATCCTCAACAACCCTTTCTGCACTCGTATCGGTTGTATTGAATTCCATCCAAACTGAATTACCTTGTTTTTCATTCCACGCCCCACCTAAGAGTTCCCACTCTACATTACTCATTATTTTCGCTTCGGAATAGTCGCGTTGCTCAAGTCGGGTACGCAATGTTTCTGGCTCGCATCGAAGAACAACTACGGCATCGGTTGGAAGATGATGTGATAGATGCCCGTCGATTATCACTGGCTCTTGTGGTGATGATTTCCACGATTCTTCAAGATATTTGAGTAATAATTCGATATCAACAGGCCTAGCATCATCAGTTTTATCGATTTCATCTAAAGCACCCGCCTCTGCCGCTAGTTCTTCTATGCTGATTACACTATATCCAGAGGGACTCAGTAGCCTTGCACACGTCGATTTGCCAGTGCCTGGCGTCCCAGTCAGCGCTATCCTAGGCGGGGTACTCACGATTCCTCCGCCCCCTAAAGAACGAATGAACGCACCGATGGGGAAGCGTAACATTGACCACTTTGTTTCCCTCGCGTAGGTACATGAGTGAGTCGGTCGGTGTGATGAAGGCGTTGGATCCTCGAGAGACAAAACTGAATATTCTCCTTCTGGCAATCCCTCTAACTTGTTATTTCAGATATATCGAACATGACTCGACACTTGCTTTCTTCACCTCAATGATTTCAATAATGCCACTAGCATTCTTGATGGGAAGAGCCACTGAAGAAATTGCTCTGAGAACATCTGAATCATTAGGTGGTTTACTGAATGCAACCTTTGGAAATGCCGCTGAATTCATCATCGCTATTTTTGCTATTTTTGCTGCATATGAAGGAATTAAGAACGGTACTGACGCTGGATTAGAGACCGCCGAGACGATGGTGCATTTGGTTCAAGCAAGTTTGATTGGAAGCATCCTGGGTAACCTTCTACTGGTATTGGGTCTAGCTTTCGTTTGGGGCGGAATCCATTTTGAGGAACAAGAATTTTCGGAGACCCAAGTTAGTTCAAATGGTTCATTATTGCTGCTAGCAGTCATGGTTCTGGTAATTCCTACAGTGTTTCATGAAGCGGTCCCGGGAGATGAGGGTTCGTTAGGTGTGAAGAATCTCAGCCATCTAGCAGCCCTTATTCTATTGGCTCTCTATGGATTATTCCTTTACTTCCAATTCAAGTCACATTCTCATCTATTCGCGACAGATGGCTCTCACAATGAAGAACCTGAGATGACAAAAAAGAATGCCATCAGATTACTGGTACTAGCTACAATTTTTGTCTCTTGGATGGCCGAAATTCTAGTTCATTCAGTCGAATCAGCTGCTGATGACGTTGGTCTACCACATCTATTCATCGGCGTAATATTGCTGCCCCTATTCGGAAATGCAGCAGAACACTTCACCGCAGTTTCAGTTGCTGCAAAGAACAAGATGGATCTATCATTTGCAATAGCAGTAGGATCATCTACTCAAATCGCTGTTTTTGTAGCCCCATTAATGGTCGTAATTGCTTGGCTCCTAGATGTGCCACTAACCTTTGAATTCGGAATATTGGAAACAGTATCTGTGTTCCTCGCAGTTATGATCACCAATTTGATTGCTCAAGATGGTAAGTCAAATTGGCTTGAAGGTGCTATGCTACTAGGTTCATATGCAATTCTTGGTGCAGCCTTCTTGTTCCACCCTTGAGATTATTGATTAATGTCATTCAATCATTGATTTCAATCGAATTGAACTTGGTTTTCTTGGAGGCTCACTGAAGCCAAAACAAGCATCAATTCGGAAATCTGACATCTCACCAAGATCCTCTTCTCCTAATTCTGCAGTCGCACACCGAATCTTGGAGATTTTTTTCACACAATACCATTCTTTTCTCCCGTTGTTGGTTATTCCGTATGTCTTAGTACCAAAAATAAATCCTGCAAACAAATTTTCAATTTTGGCAATAAACCATCTCGGTCGAGGGAATGGAAGTATTATCCCTCCTCTCCACTCCATATTTACAACTAAATCATCAGCCTCCACTTTGATTTTGTTAGTTCCTCTTTCTACATTAATTGGAATGACCTTAACTTCCTCAAATGAATATAGAGAGGATACATATTCTGCATGTTCCTTGCTCGGAGCGAATAGGATCCGAGTTCCATCCGGTTTAGCTAGCATGACATTTGTGAATTCCCCAAGTGGTGAATTATGCCAATCTCCGATTACCACTCGATTCCCACTAGAGAATCCAGAGGATGAGACCCTACCTTCGAAAATATCCAATCACTTTACCCCGAGTGTGCGAAAGGCCGCATATTATTGAATGACTGCACTCTTACCATTCATATTTCAGAATAATAATCGGTCGCAGCAACCTCAATTGCCTCTGCAGCTGCCTTCTCATCCAAGGTAAGAGTCACACCATTGCGGCGCAATGCTTCACCATCGACAAACACGTCCAATACTGAACCACCTGAATAGAGGACATTTGCTAGAAGTCGTCGCCCATCTCTTCCAAATGGCCTCATTCTGATATCATCTAAATTCCAAGTAATCCAGTCTTTCGAATCCTTAGTTGCAAGTTGCCAAGTTTCCAATGGGTCAAGCACCCGAGCATCCCAGTGATCATGTTTCTGAACTAAACTAGCAGCCTTTGCCTCAGCCCGCATGTCAAGCGAGTTATTGCTAGCCGAACCATCTGTTCCAAGACGAACATCAACTTGGGCGTCTTTCATTGCAGGATACGACATAGTTCCTCCGCAGGCGAGTTTTTGATTTGAGGTAGGGCAATGTACTGCGTGAGCATCGTGTCCTGCTAGAATTCTCATTTCTTTCTTAGTGACCCATCCACAATGAGCACATACAGTAGTTCCATCAGTGAAGTAATCTAGTGAGTCTAGATATTCGATGGGATACATTCCAGTTTCAGCATGGCAGTCAGCCACTTCCTTGCGGGTTTCAGAGGTGTGAATTTGAAGTGTGCATTCAGTTTTCTTTGCCAAATCAGATGCCTTGTGTAGGATTTCTTCATCACAAACATAAACGGAGTGTGTTCCAATACCATACTCTATCCTTCCAGGTCTTGGCCCTTCTCCTTTGATTAGTGATTCCATATGTCGAAGCGCATCTCCTGATCCTTCCTCATAGTTAGGTGTCAAGCCATCTGTAACTGGACCACAAAGAATTGCTCTTACCCCAGATTCTGCCAATGTATTACCAATTGTCTCGGTGTGGAAATACATGTCACAGGCGAATGTAGTTCCTGTTGCAATCATTTCAGCCGCAGCGGCTCTAGTTCCTATCTCAATGAGTTCGGGTGTGAGATTCTTTTCGACAGGGAATATGGATTTTTCCAACCATTCCATTAGTGGTAATCCTTCGCCCATTCCTCTGTTTAGAGTCATAGCGAGATGTGTGTGCCAGTTTTGGAAAGACCGTGTAATCAATCGGTTACTCCCATCAATAGTCTCAATTACATCTTCGTCGCCTTTGCTAGTGCTGTAACTACCATTGGAATTGAGGATGAAATCACCCTTCCGAGTGACTCCATCATGATCGATTAGCCACGCATCCGTAATGCGTCGCCCCTCCTCGTCCATGGAGTTGCGAGTTGTTTACTCGACAAGAATGAGTTGGTTCCCATTCCTTTCATTTTCCACCATAAATTGGATAAAATATCTTGCTCTTGCTCCTTGATCATCAGTTATTTCTTGTCTATCTCCATAACGACTCATTAAATTAGACAACGATGGATTATGTTGATCTGTAGTGCATTGAGGGAAATCACTTTCTTCACCTGGTTTTGGATTTGGATTGTAAAGGTCACTAGCACTGCAACTAATGTCTTCTTCACACCAAGTATAGCAGTCATAAGGAGTGTCACATACGAAATCACCAGTTCTGTAGCATCCTTCAGTAGGTACTACCCATTCATCACTCCAACTCAAAGCATTATCTAAATCGGAGTCACTTCCCGTATTCTGGTGATTTTGATGAGTATGATAAAGACCGAGGAAATGCCCTAATTCGTGTGCTGGAATGAAACTTGAGTTAAATGTAGAGGCCCGAACAAATGTAACATAGTAATCTTGATTATACCAAGGAAACATACTGTATGCCCCCCATCCATCACTAACCATGACTAAGTTGACATTATTGTGATTATAGTGTTCCACAAATTTTTCTCCGAGTTGATTGACCGATACTCCATCTCCATAGTCCCCCCCATTCTCACTAGAGTTTCCTATCGATCCAGCCTCTCCTTCATTATCGTCATTGACATCCGGAAACGCTTCAGAAATCATAATGATCTCCCCCCAAATAAAATTGATTCCATGAGGGTTGTAAACCGAGTTAATTAACTCAATTCCTTCCAAAATATGTTCATTCTCAATTAACCATTCGACACCGTCATTGTCCTTGTAAACGAATATTGTTATCGCGATAGTTTTTGATGGTCCTGATTCGCAACCTAGGCCCGGATATGGCGAATCTTCAGAGATATCTATCCAGTATTCTTGTTCATTACAATCGATTTGAGAAGAATTATCCCCTGATAAGCATCCACTCAAAGGTGCAATAATCAAAACTGCTAGCAGAGCCATTGTCTGAGTTCTAGTCGAAACTAGCATAGTTGCGGATGGGGGTGCACCGTATCAATTTGGCCACGCCTAATTATTCACTACACAAATGGCTGAGAGTTTACTAATCACATTACCAGCAGAATCTACTAAGCTTGCTTCAACTCTATCATCAACATGCATTTTCCCTACTCCTTTTGGTGTTCCAGTCCAAATCAAGTCACCTGGAGTAAGGTCATACCAGCCTTTGAGATGTCCAATTAAATCAGCAACGCTGTGAATCATTAGTGAAGTGGAATCATCCTGCCGCATTTCTCCATTAACCGATAAACTTACTTGCATTATTGTATCATTGTAAGGAGCCCATGTGCCAAGTACTCCACTACCTCTGAATGCCTTTCCTTCAGTCCAAGGCCAACGCTTGTTTTTGGCATGAGTCTGTCTAGTTCGATTAGTTGTATCACAACCAACACACATAGCTTCAGGTTCCAAATTAGGACCTAGGCGAATTACCATCTCGACCTCATGATCTATATGCTCGTCAGCACGCAAAAGTTCGATGAAATTGTTCCCATTTTCATCTGCTTCAACATGTGCACTGGCAGGTTTTAGAAAGAATCGAGGATACTCATAGGACACGTCTCCGCCAATTTCTTTTGCATGTCCGGCATAGTTACGAAAGCAGCACCAACCCAATCCCATGACTAATCCTATCCTATTCGGGAATTAATTCAATCGCTCACTCAATTTCTTCTCCGAGACAAGTGATTTGCGATGCAGTAGACCCAGCACTGCCGGAGTTAGTATCATGCTCGCAATCAGCGATAGCCCAATCATCGTGGCGCAGAATAGTCCGAAGGTGGAGAAGAATCCCATCTTGGACTGGTTGATGACCATGAATCCGGCGATATCTGATACGGCAGAGCCGAAGAGGGCTAGGCCGGAGGCGCTACCGACGGCTGCTAGTGAGATGTGGGGTGTTGCTCCCTTCTCTCGTTCCTCGCGGTAGCGCTCGATGAGGTGTATGACGTAGTCTATGCCCACTCCGAGGGACATCGCTGCGATGGCCACGGTAACCATGTTGAGTCCGTATCCGGCCAACTCGACCATAGCATACAGCCAGATTATCACAACGAAGATGGGGCCGGTGGTTACTGCTGCGACAAAGAACGGAGCAGTGCCCCATAGTATGGATAGGACCAGTGCGAGGACCGAGAAGAAGACCAGATATGTCGTTCCGAGCATAAGGTAGGTAATCACCCCAGTTATTGCCACAGTCGCCCCCACTCTTCTAGCAAAGGCGGCGCGGTCTTGCATCCCCTCCTGCCATCGCTGTCTGACGGAGGTTTCCTCACGGAAGCCCCACCAGAGAGTGATAGTGCACATCAAAACACCGAGCAGAAGCGTGCTCTGCATCTCGTCCTGCATCGAGTCTGCGGCGACGAATCTGACTACTGGCTCACCAGTTGGTATCGCCCATGTCACAGGGTATTCTTCATCGGCCGACGAGATGTCGCCTTGAATCCTCATCGAATTCCGTGATAGCTCCTGTAGTGGAGCCATGTCCTCCTCCAACTGTGCCAGAGCAGGCTCGACTAGGGCGAACTGCTCGGGGCTGGATATCCCAAAACGGATTGATGCACGAGGATATATTGGGGTCTCACCAGAGACTGTCAACCACGGGCTCTCGTAGTCGATCTGTCCCACTACCTGGATGTACTCAGCGACCAGTGAGGGCGCCATCGGCGGGTACCCCCCGCTCTCTGGAACTCCGCGTGTCAGGGCAAAGCCGTAGAGGAAGACGAGGCACTCCCTATCGCTCAGAGAGGGCAGACCGAAGAAGTCCTTGTTGCAGCCCATCCCGCCATCTTCTGCAGATGAGTCCCACCCTGCTGCGTCGAAGGGTGTACTGTTCCAAGCCATCGATGCCTTAGTGAGGATGAGTATACTGTCGATAGCGATAATCTCGACCTCTCCGGTGGGCAGACGGGTTAGTTGGTCCGAGTCTCCGGATTCATGCGAGTTAGCGTTGTTGCGAAACTCCCCGATAGCGGCTATCACCTTCGGATTCGCCATATCTCCCTCAAGAAGGATGTAGCCTGGTTCGCCTTCATCGCTGAAGCGCTCGTTCACCAGAGCAATTCCTACCGCGAGGTCGGACTCACTCTCAATGAAGTCCTCGACTTGGAAGTTCCCTTCAAGCGAGAGCATCATCGGTATTGCAACCGCGGTTATCAGGATGGCCAACACGGCCACGACTGGGGCATGTTTGGCTGAATTTGTGGTGACTGCAGCCAGCCAGGACTCGGGAATCATGTGGATGACGCCCTCCTTCTCATCCTGCAGTTTACCTCTCGACTCCATCAACAGGTCGAAGTCGTAGCGCACCAGTGGAACCCAGAGGCCGGTGAGGATGAAAGCCGCGAACACCCCGAGGCCGGCCTCTATGCCGAAGGAGCGTAGTGCCGCTATGTTGGAAGTCATGTTGGCCATGAAAGCGACGATGGTAGTCGTGGATGTGAGTAGGATGGCCCGACCAACTCTGCTCACGGAAGTTCGGGCCGCCTGTTCGGGACTGGCTCCGCCTCTCCTCTCCTCTTTGTATCTATGAAGTGCGTGCAGACTGTCGTCTATGCCCAAAGCTAGCACGAGAATAGGCAGGAGGTTGGAGAACTGCGAGCGAAAAATCACCTCTGTTCCGAATCTCTGGCCTAGGATAATCGCCCACCCTATGAGTCCCTGCATCCACATCAGTGCCAGCGCCAAACTGACTAAGACTATGGCAACATCAGAAGTCCTCCTCAGACTGAGCCATAGCAGCACGGAAACCACCAGTGCCATGATTCCAATCAGATAGGCACTGGAAAGCAACTCCCGGTTTATCTCGACGTTGACACCCTCTGCGAACATCAGGGTGACAACCATATCATCTGAGGTTCTCAGATCCTCCTCGAGTGCCAAGTAGAGCCATTCCATGGAGCAGAGTTCCTCGCCGGCCTGAGCTCTCTGTCGGCACTCTTCCACCGAGTTATGGATTGGCTTTGTCTCGACTGTGACCCCGTCCCACTCGTATCCCGATGAGGCGTCGGAGCTCGAGTTCAACCACGAGAATGACCAACCGTTGTTCTGCATAGCCTCCCTGTCGAAGTTGATGAGTAGCCAAGCGGAAGACGCCGACCAGCGCCCAGGGCCCCACTCATCGGCTGCGATGCTCCCGTCAGCGAGCAATTGGTGGTTATAGGGTCCAATCACCGGGCTTGATGGGTCGGGGGTGAATCCGCGGTCCTTGGACAGCAGTCTGAGGAAGACGCCATGACTGTGATTTGCCATCCTATGCGCAGCTAGGTCAATGTGAGCCTGAGTGAGGTTTTCGTCATCGAAGGTCAGACATTCCAGCACGCCGCAGTCGTCCCAGTCAGTAGACGGAGGTGTCATCATCAGTGTATCTGGGTCGACCCTCGGGCTGGTCAGTGCTGACTCGCCCGACATGAATGACCTGAAGTCGTTGGCCAAATCGAGTATCCCGACTACTGGCTCGCCAGTGATTTGGGAGGCGAAGGAGAGGTAGAACTCGGATATCTCGTGTTCCCTCAAGAACTCGGCCTTGACGTCGATTTCCCTGAGCACGGTGAGGTTGAGTACTCCTCCCTCGGGGTCGCTAACACCGCCACCGTGGCCGTTGTAGCCGGCAATCATCGTGACGTCGGAGTCTGGTTGGCCGAAGTAGGCCGGATCTCGGATAAATATCCCGAATGCTTCAACCCCCCCTGCCGACGAGAACTCCTCCATCAGCACCGCGTCAGCGTCAAGCTCGGGCGACTCAAGGTCGTAGGACTCTATGTCTATTGGACTCAGCGTGGCCGAGATTCCTGGAAGCATCAGCAGAGACAACAGGATGATGGCGACGTGCACTTGCCTACGTCTCGGAACAAGGAAGTTTGCGACATGGGCGAAGTCGCGCATGCTGAGAGCCGTGGAAGACGGGTATTTGACAGGTTTTGTGAGGATGGTACTTTCAATAGTTCTCATCACTAATTCATAGTCCTGTATCTGACAGACGTTTGACTGCATCAAGTTGTTCATCTGTGAAAGTTTTAGTTTCCTTCAACACAAATTCGACATCCAGAGGTCCTCCATCGTGACCGTGCCCTGCTAATCGTCTTCGGTCTCCAATTCTAGTTCCTTGAGGGATGTCGATTTGCACTCTCTTACCAAGGGGGGTGGTGATGCGGACTTTGCCTCCTAATATCATAGAAGAATAGGTTACTGGGACTTCTTGGACCAGTTTCCCCCCTTCCCATCTACGGCCCTCTTCTGCATCTAGCCTAATGGTAATCAGTAAATCGCCTGGTTCTCCTTGAGGGTGTTCATGCCCCATCTTTTTCAATCTCAGTTGTTGTCCATGCTCTGCATTAGCGGGAACAGTCACAGTGATGGTAGATGATCTTGTTTCAACCCCCTTCGAGTTGCATTGTTGGCAACGTCGCCGGCTTCTGTATGATTCTCCTTTGCATTTTGAGCATATGCGAAGTCGGCGGTGGCCGAATTCGACTTTTGTTCCCGAAATCGCCTGTGGCAGAGTGATATCGATACCCGCGCTGATGTCAGGCCCTCGTGCTGCCTGAGTTGGTTCTTGAGAAACCGAGCGAGGATTTCTGGAACTTTGTTCAAATCGCCCATCTCCTCTTCCTCCCATGAATTGATTCAATATATCGGAAAAATCGAATCCCCCACTTGGGCTCCCGCCTCCAAATCCTCCACGGAATGGATTTCCACCACGAGAGAACATTTCCTCCATTCGGCGTTGTTGGTCGTATTCCTTACGAGCCGAAGCAGTGCCAATCTGTTCATAGGATGATTGAATTGATTTGAATTGCTCTTCAGCAGCCGCATCATCTGGATTGCGATCTGGATGATATTGCCGAGCTAATTTGCGATATGAGCGCTTGATTTCAGCATCTGTGGCATCCTTTGAGACCCCGAGCACGCGGTACGGGTCGTCAGCCATCGGACTCTCTGTGGGTGAGGAGACATTTGAGATTGACCAATCTCATTGCGGATGAACCGATGGTCAAATTGATACATAATATACGATTCAACGAAGTTGTGAAAGATCAACTGACGGACTTAGAGAGGTCTACAGAATCTTGTGTTCTACGTTTTGCAGATGGCAATTCTTTCCGAATTGATTACATCGAACTTCGCCTCAATTGTCCCTGTGCCAATTGCAATCCTCGTCAATCTAATGAACAGAGAATCATTGAGTTCCGTGAAGAAATCATGCGCTTACAATTAGTCAAACCGAAGGTCGAACTTGTTGGCCGTTATGGGATGAGGTTTTCTTGGCCGACTGGCTGCTCTAGCGGAATCTATTCCTTTAGCCATTTGAGAGAAACCGGAGAGAACGCTGGCATAGCGATTTGATAGTAGAATCCCTGAAAATAACCAATCTTAACCATCCGAAGTGCTCAAAGGTGACCCTTTGGTCGCCCATCTATCGCAACGTGGGATTCCCTCCCTCGAGGCGGTCGGTGATTCAATGACCGGTGATGGGCCTAAGGAAGATGCTGCGGCATCAGAGGAAGAAGAGTGGCAACTCTATTCTAGTGCAGGATATGCTTCAGCAGACGACCCTTGGGACGATCTTGTCGCAATCAATGAAGATGCCGATGAGGAGGAATGGTTCGATGGTGACGATTTCGAGACAGGTGGCCAAACAGTAGACTGGGACTCCCCACCTTGCCCTGCCCCATTGGGCATAGTCCATATGATTCGAATCGGTACTTGCAATCATTGCTTACACAGAGTAGCCGGTAGGCGCACAGAAGAGACTGGCGCAGAAGCTGGAGCTACCCTAAGAAAGGAAGCATTTGCTAGGGACAAAGAGTTGGAATCGTCTGAAATTCCCGAATTATGTCCTCTTTGTGAAAATTTATTCGAAGATGTTGAAAATATCGTTGAACGTATTGTTGAACAGACTGGAGAACTAGATCATGGCACCATCCAAATTGGTGTTCATGTTCCTAAAGATTTGATACAGGAGGAAGACCGAATCCGTACTCGCCATGGTGCTCCAGGCGCTCGCCCTCTGAAGGCATCATTCACTGAATCTATCCAAATGGGAATCCGCCAGCGGATGGATGGTGTAGAATTCGTCAAGGAACGTCCAGATTTGATGATTCTAATTGACTGCCTTACACTTAGAGTGGATGTAGACATCCGCCCAGTTTTCATTTACGGGCGCTACCGCAAATTGGAACGAGGCATTCCTCAGACACGTTGGCCCTGCCGCGCCTGCCGTGGCCGTGATGGAGGTTGCGAGTCTTGTGAAGGTTCAGGATTACAATATCCCGATTCAGTACAAGATTTGATTGGTGAGCCATTCCGTTTGGCCCTTCGAGGAGATAACACCTCTTTCCACGGAATGGGGCGTGAAGACATTGATGTTCGTTGCTTAGGAAGAGGTCGACCCTTTGTACTGGAAGTTAAGCATCCTAAAGTTAGGCGTACTGATCTTGAAGAAATAGAAAAAGCGGTTAATTCGAATGCTGCCGGTAAAGTTGAGATTTCAGAACTTCGTTGGACAAATAGAAGTGAAGTTAGCCGAATTAAGGAAACTAGAGCGGAAAAATCCTACACAATTCGCTTCACAATAGAAGACCCTCCTGAAGAAGCCTCAATCATTGAATCAATTTCCAGCCTTTCAGGAGTAACTTTGGAACAACAGACTCCAAAGCGAGTATCTCATAGGCGAGCAGATAAGAACCGTAAGAGAAAAATCACTTCAGTTGATAATATTGTTATTGACGGAACTGAAATCCAATTTTCAGTTCGATGCGAAGCGGGAACATATGTGAAAGAATTAGTTCATTCAGATGAAGGGCGAACAGTACCTTCAGTTGCGGGCGTTCTTGAGAGAGAATGTCAAGTCACTTGGCTCGATGTAGAGGATATCCACGCGGACTGAGTTTTCTTCCATTCAGATGGCCTTAAGAATACGGGGCAGGTCGACCGGTCGCACGACCTATGGTCGATGGGTGAAATATCATGCGCCGAAGTCACGGAACTCGTCAAGGAACTCGCAGTATTTTGCGACGTTCTAAGGAACAGCGAGGACGCCTCTACATCAGTCGTGTTATGCATCAGTATAACATCGGCGACAGAGTAGCAGTGGTCCTAAATGGATCTCAGCAGAAGGGTATGCCACATCGCCGATTCCAAGGCGCAACTGGAATTATTTCAGCTAAGCAAGGACGTGCTTGGGTAGTATCTCTACACGACAAGAACATGGCTAAGACAGTCATCGCTCGTCCAGAGCACCTACACCCATTGGAGTGAGAATTATGACTGAGCGAGAATATGTTGATTTTGCTACAGTACGTGATCTTCTTCTTGACGCCCGTGAGCGTCGTGGTGAACTTTCATACGAGCAGAAAGTTGCTCTTTTCCATGCAGAGTGGGCTGCTAGTGAAAATCGCGGTGGAATCAAAACCACACCAGAAGTATTCACTAATTTATTCAACTCCTTGATGGAAAATGAGACCCTTAGTCAACATCCAGAGGTCTGTGCAAAGATTTCTGAAATAATGCCAATGAAGGTCGAAGACGTCCGTGTAATAATCGCTTCAAAGCGAATTGCAATGGATACTAGTGAGATTGAAGAAATCATTACCGTAGTTCGACAAGCGGTACTTTGAGTACTTTTTCCCAGTTTTTCTTGGATTACAGGGAACAAATCCTTTCATGAGCGATGCCCTCTCTCGATGGTATGAGAAAGATGCAGCCGAACGGTTACAAAGACCGAGGTAAAGAGGACGAAGGTCCTCTTTTGGAAGAAACTCACGTTAAAGTTCTCGAGGTCCTTGAGCGTCGTCCGTCAGGGCATGAAGTCCATGCAATTTCTGAACCCGGAATTTACGTGGTCAGAGCTCGTTTAATAGATGCATCAAGTTGCGAATCGGGTGACAGAGTCGAAGTTGAAGGAGACAAAATAGGCCCCCTGTCCTTACTTCGATACAGAGATTTGTCAAATGAATCGACTAATTCACTCGTTGACGCCATAAAGGAAGTAATTAACGAAAATCCCGATGGACATTTGAGTTTCTATAATCGAGCGAATAATATTTCTCTGAAGATGCACGCATTCCAACTTTTGCCAGGTATTGGTAAATCAACAGCACAAGATTGGGTGCAGAAAAGAGGACCTAATGGTTGGATTGACTTGGCAGAAGTTAGTGAAAAATTAGGCATCGATGCAGTATCACTTCTCGCCGAACGATATGAGAAGGAATTAATCGATCCTTCAGAGGTTCCCAGCCTTCTAGAACTTCTTGTAAGAACTAGTGCTTGAACGAGGTGGGTCAATGGACGACCTCGATGTCAGACTATTAGTCGACCTTTTGCGCGATCGGATAAATCCAGACCGAGCATTAGGGCAGCATTTCCTTCTCGATGAGAATGTCATATCTAGTGCAGTAAATATTGCAGGAAAGCAATCATCTATTGATGATTCGAGCCATGTTCTAGAAATTGGACCGGGTCCAGGTTCTCTTACTCTTGAGTTGTTACGTACTGGAGCTAGAGTAACTGCTCTAGAAGTCGATGCCGAGTCAGTTTCTCATTTGAATCGGGTATTTATGGACGTAGAAAATCGTCTAGAAGTTCGATTAATCGATGCATTGGAAGCCGATTGGCCTGAAGATATAACGCACATAGTTTCCAATCTGCCATATCAAATTTCTAGCCCAATTCTTGAGCGAATTCAGAGACATCATGCGATTTTTCCACTTAGAGGGATTGCATTACTTGTACAAGATGAATTCGCAGAACGTATGGCAATGATTGGAGGTCATGCAAACAGAGGCCCCCTAGGTCATTCGCTTTGGTTACAATTTGATGTTGATTTAGATTCTCGAGTACCGCCTCATTCTTTCAGTCCAGCCCCTCGTGTCCATTCTCGCCTAGTTTCTTTGATGCCAGTCAATAGACTAGAAATCAATAATATCGACAACCGACTTTACCGAATGGTAGTCTCTGAGTGCTTCGCTAATCGACGACGTAAGTTACGAACACTTCTTTCTAAATCCCCAAAAAGACTCAACAGAATACCCGGCTGGCATCGCACGCGTTGGTCTAATTCGATCAGACAAATACCTCCTCAAACTCTTGAATTAAGGCCAGAGAATTTAACCTCTGTAGAGTGGGCTGAATTGATTGAAATCATAAGCTCCGAATAACGGAATCCGAAAACGGTTTGACCGCGCCTTGATAGCGTACCGTTGATTCCGGCCACTACAGCGGAGCGTGTGCGAGCACCTCAGAGAGCAGGAGTTGGTTAGATGGCAAAGAAGGATACCTATCTCGCATTACTTCGTCGAGGTATCGACGAGACGACTGCCCAAATTCTTGCAGATTCAGGACTTAAGGTAGGTGACCTGAAGAAACTCGATGAAGAAAAATTGAGAAATAATTACGGTCTTAAGAAAGAGATTGCAAAGTCAGTTCTTGAAGCAGTAAAGACAGGTCCTGGTGCTGCCTCCAAACAGCGTTACCTTGCTGATGTTTTGTCAAAAGACAAAAAGAAAAAGGTTGACAAAATCGAGGAACAGCGATTCAAGCGTGAACAGAAGGATATTATTTCTGAACTCAATGAGAAAAAGGAAGAATTGCGAATAGCCAAGGTTGAGGCTTTCCGTTCTAAGAAATTGGTAATGAATAGACTTGGTAAAACCATTGAATTAATTGTCAAATTAGAGAACTCATTTGATGATGAGTCAAAGCGAGAGCAGCGAACAAAATTACGAGATCAATTAGAGACTAGAGGCCTTGAAGCAGCTAGAGATCACGAAATGCTCGAGTTAGTTGGAACCCCGCAAGACATAGTTGATTTCCGCCGAAAGATTGCCCCAGTTCTTTGCCTGTATGCCTGCCCTTCTTGCGGTGAGGAGATGGATCCTCGAGGGGGTAATGTTGTAGAAGACCCTACTGATTTTTCCTTTGTTTGTTGGGATTGTGAAGACGAATTTCATTCACCAATGTCTGTATTTGTTGACAACAATCTGAATAATGGTTCTCTAATCACCATCGATCCAAAGAAGAAACCCAGAGATAAAGTGTTCAAAGCACCAAAGAAACGCACTGCTGATACGATAAAGGACATGATGATCAAGGATCTTGAGGCAACTGGAGCATCCGCAGAAGAAATGGCTGCAGCAGTAGAAGCGAGTGATTTGACAGGAGGTCTAATGAGTATTGATGAGTGGATTGACCAGACACTTGCAGCTAAGGGATATATTCAGGCTCAAGAGCATCGTGAAGACTTCATCATCGCTACTGGTGCCGGCGCTACTAAGTTCAACAAGTGGATGAAGAAGGCTGGTCTTCGCTTCAATAAGCAGACTGGCCGCTGGAGCCGCTGGGAAAAGTGAATCTTTTTCGAATCTATTAGATTCAAGACATGATGCTGACTCGAAGTGTCGTGGTAGTCATTCGCTTCTTTCGTGGTGAGCTTCTGCTTGGGTCTGCAGAGGCCGTCGATGGAGAACCAATTGTAGAGACGGCAAAGAGGGCCGGAGTTGATATCCCGACTAACTGTACTTCTGGGACTTGTGGCACCTGCCTTGTACGTTTGAAAGAAGGCAATGTCCCCTATCCTGAACCTCTACCTCCAGGTCTTGATGCAGAATTGGTTGAATTAGATGGTATCCTTACTTGCTGTATGTTGCCTTTAGGTACTTGCGACATTGACATAATCCCTCCATTGTAGGTGTTCAAATGTTTGAAAATTGGGGTAAAGAAGAACTTGGACTAATAATTTTCAATTTGATTGGAATTAGTATTGCAATTTGGTTCCTATCTAGTCGACTACGTTCAAAATTAGAAGAAGTTGAGCGACGGAAGGCTCGCCGTTGGAAAGAAGAACCAACCGATTCCGTTGAGGAAGAATGAGTTAGAATATATCTCAACTTAATTCATTCATTGATTGCTGCAGTCCATCGTTCGGCCTGCAATACTCCAACAATTTCTATGTGGCAGGCAAGGACTCCTTTCTGTTTTTTAATATCAGAGCGCAGTTCAATTAGATCGTTAATGCAGCATGGGCAATGATTCCGAGTCGGCTTAATCCACAATTCCACAATCCCCGAATCATTGACTTCAACTCCCTTCAGTACAGTTTCGTCAGTAATAGCAAGGCCATGTGGTTCCTTGCGTCCACGCAGGAGTCTAGCTAAACGACGTTGTGCGTTTGCCTTAGCCCGAGTCACGCATCCCACTCCGTCATCAATTCCCATGAATCACCCATCGTTAGACACTCCATGCCATCAGAAGTACGGGCATAGGTATCTTCTGTGCCTATTGCCCCATCTTCGTAGAGAGCCTTAGGTTCTATTGCCATAGTTCCGCCAACGACCAATTCTCTATCAAAACGGTCCGCAACAACTGGAGTCTCATCCAATTCTAGTCCGACAGAGTGACCTAGGAAAACTGCTTGTTCAGGGGGCATTCCCATCAGGTGTTCTGCGTACCCCATTTCGACGGCTTTATTGTGTCCAATTTCCCAAGCCTTAGAGCAGTAGTCTCCCTGTCCAAGGCTTGTTACAACTGAATCTTTTATTTCTGCCATATCTGAAAGTCTCTGCATCCATTCTTCAGATAGAGGACCGGCACTAAACATTCGTGTGCAATCCGAAACATATCCACGGTGCAGGTGTACTATATCGACAATTACTGGTTCGCCAGCCTCTACTTTTGCATGTCCAGCCCCTAGGGAAGAAATTGGGCTGGCTCCTAATCCACCCAATGCGGAATCAAAGTAGGAGGGTATAGCACCGGAACGTCCCGCGGCAATGACAACTCTATCGCAATCCATAGGCCATCTTCGCATTCTAATACGTCCGCCGAATCCAGCTATTCTACTGACTTCATCCGCTGCCGCGGCCATCTCTAATTCTGTTTTACCAAGCCCGCCACAATCACGGACTGCGGCAAACATTTCTCGATTTATTGCCCCGCTTTCTCGGTGCATTTGCAATTCCCAATCAGACTTCTTTTCTCTTAATTTGTAGAGAATGTGTGTACAGTCTTCACTCTCTCCCAAACTCGATAGTTTTTTACTCAGGAATTGCCATCTATCATGAGGAACTTTTCCTGCTAATAGTGCAGGCGCGATTGTACCACCTTTTGCTCTAATTGCATCGGCTAATCCGCTCATACGAGGCTGGGGTTCTATAGGTCCAGGAGCATTATCTCCACCAGACTCAAATTTTGCTCGAATAATTGACTTACGCACCCAATGTGTATTACTAACACCAGAACCATCAGCGCCAATCAGTAAGATTCCGTTTTGCCGACCACCTGTAAGGTAGTACAATTCCACAGGATCATCAATTAGAGCAGATTCTATACCTGAATCTGCTAGAGCGCTTGAGAGTCTTGAACGTCGGTTTTCTAACTCGCTGACAGGAACTCTCCAATCAACTCCATCTGGGCCGCTCAAGCGCTCGGCATCCCATGTCATGTTGTAGCCACTACTCCTTCGACACAAAGGCATTGGGGGAGAGGGCCGAGGTGTTTTCCATACATCATTATCAAAAGATGCCTGCTAGTGGCCTAGTGCGTGGACGGCGTATTGTCGCTCGACGACGTTCGTCTTAACGGCAAACATATTTTGTTCCGAGTGGATGTAAATTCTCCATTACATCCAGAGACAAGAGCTTTTCTTGACGATGGTAGATTACGTGCAATAACCGATACACTGAGAGCCCTTGCCGACTCTAAGGTTGTTCTTATTGGGCATCAGTCCCGGCCCGGGAGAAATGACTTCACCGATTTATCGGGTCATGCCGACAGATTGGCTAGAATCCTAGGCCGACCAGTTGGATTTGTGCCCGATGTTTGTGGAGATGCTGCAATCGAGGCAATTCGTGAAATGAAAGATGGAGATATTCTTTGTTTAGACAATGTCCGAATGCATCCTGAAGAAATTGCATTGAAGAGAGCACCGATTGAAGAATTGCGCGTATCAAAGATAGTCACTACTCTCGCCCCTGAGTTCGATGCATACGTTACAGATGCTTTCGCTGCATCTCACCGAAACTCACCATCTCTGACTGGTTTTTCTGAGGAATTACCTTGTATTGCTGGCCGCTTGATGGAGAAAGAAATCAATGCATTACAAACGGCAGTTAACAACCCTCCAAGGCCCTATGTCGCCATATTAGGCGGAGCAAAGGCTGACGATTCATTTCGCGTCAGTCAGAACCTTATCGACAGAGGTGTTGTAGATACCATTGCCTTTGTTGGTGTTGTAGGCAACATGATGCTCTGGGTTCAGGGTGTAGATATTGGTGAAGGCAACAAGGAATTTATTCGCGGAACATTGGGGTCCGACTTTGATGCTGCTTGGTCTATGGCTGAGCGCCTCAATAATGATCACTCTGAGGTTCTATTCGTTCCAACCGACGTGGCAGTCGAGGCAAAAGGAGAGCGAGTTGGCATGAAGGTTAGCCAGTTACCAACACCTTACCCTATCTATGATATCGGGGTTGAAACTCTAATGCGCCTTCGTCCTTTAATGATGGGAGCGGAATGTATACTTTGGAATGGTCCAGCAAGCTACTTTGAGAGACCAGCATTTGCATTTGGAACAATTGAGATTCTCAACATGTGTACTGAAACCGCAGCGATGACAATCGTAGGTGGTGGACATACAAGTGCATTGGTCAATTCTCGCGGTGTGTCGAATCGAGTATCTCACAATAGCACAGGAGGGGGTGCATGTCTGTGTATGCTTTCGGGTGATTCTATGCCAGTTATCGATGCCCTTGAGCGCTCATACAACAAGTTCGCTCCTCTGTTCAAGGATTGATTACGGCCGACAAAGTTGAACTAACAAGCAAATTTGTGCCGTAACAAGTATAATCTCTTGATGCAATTAGCAACGAGCATGGAAGAGCAGCCGGAGCCATTTACCCTCGAGGGGGACCCTAGTGTAATATCGAATGAACAGACAACAGTTTTTGTCAATCAAGCACCAGTTTTACCAGTACAGAAAAACAAGGCATCAGAGGTTATCGGATGGCTTGTACTTATTTGGTCCGGATTTGGCCTTCTGATGGTACCATTTACTATATTTTCAGATTTTGGCGCTACTGATTTTGATGGAAATCCAATAAGTTATCCTACATCTTACTTTGTAGTTACAATTCTAACCGGATTAGCATCCTCTATTATGGGGATTATTGGTGGATGGAAGATGACCAAATATGAGAAACAAGGAATTTGGATTATCTTCGGTAGTTTTGCAGTAAATTGGGTAGGAGGAATGGTGTCTCAATTCATTGCGGGAGATGCTATGGGTTCTGCAGAATTAGGAGCAGGTTTGGGTATAATGTCAGGCGTCTGTGGTATTTTCTGCTATGCAATTTGCGGCGTTATTGTGGCCATTCCATTGATGCTATCAGATGGCGGAATGGAGTAATCCAATGTCTCTGTTGAGCAAATATATTGGGAGTTTTCGAGCGGTTGAGGAAACGACATCAAGTATTCCTTCTACTCCAAGAGGGATGGTTAAAATATTGATGTCTTTGAAGGTTCTAACTGATTTATTCGGCGTTCTATTGATATTGGTAGGTATTGTGTCCGTAATTGGATTGATTGTGAAAACAATACTGTAAATCAGCACAACTTACTGAGATCCAACATGTGTCCGATTCTCTGATTTACATCATTCAAGATATAATCCAATGCTGATTTATCACGCCCTTCTGCCCGCATGACAAGAATTGGTTCAGTATTCGATGCTCTGCATAGGTACCATCCATCTGAGTAGTTGACTCGAATACCATCAACAGTAGATTTCTGCATATCTGAGAAGGCATCCTCTACGGCCTTCATCACATCTTCACGCTCGCCATTTAAGGGGACTTTTGTTTCATTTGTAGAGGGGTAGTCTGGAAGATTGGCAAATCTCTGGGAGAAAGAGGGCCCACTATCTTCAACAGCAGAGTCACGACCAATTATTTCGAGTAATCTTGCAGTATTGTATAGAGCGCAGTCGAAGCCAGGCCAGCGGTCGTTGAGGAAGAAGTGACCAGACATTTCTCCTGCCATTGGTGAGTTTGGATTGTCCTTGAGTTCACGTTTCATGAACGAATGACCAGTACGAACCATACGAGGAATTCCACCACTCTCTCGAATTGCCTCCTCCAGAGCCATACTGCATTTTACATCGTAGAAAACGACTCTCTCCGCCTCAGTTCCGCCCCGTCTATCAACAAGAATATCTGCGGCAAATAATGCCATTAGTCGATCTGGATGAACAAAGTTGCCATTTTCATCAACAACTCCAATCCGGTCACCATCTCCATCCATTCCTATTCCAAACTCACATCCATTTTCAACAACAGCTGCACCGAGCTCAACCATATTCTTAGGACGAGTCGGGTCAGGAGGATGGTTTGGGAATTTGTTATCCCATTCACAATGAATTGGTACAAGGTCGACACCCAAACGTGACATTAACTCAACAGCAAGAGGTCCTGGAACTGCATTGCCGCAATCAATTGCCAAACGGATAGGTCTCTGCGGCTTGCCCGAATTTTCAACTATGGTATCTAGAACTTGATATTGGAAATCGGGCAATTCAGTTACACTTCCTGAGCCTTCTTTGAATTCGCCCGAATCAAAGGTTGCTTTGAGTTCCTGTAACTCTTCCCCAGCCATTGGTAATTTACCTCGACAAATCTTGAATCCATTGTATTCAGGAGGATTATGACTAGCAGTAATTGCAACCGCAGCGTCAACCGGCAAGTCCACAGTTGCCCGATATAGCACACCTGTACTGGTCACACCCAAATCGAGAACATCTGCTCCAGATGAGTTAAGTCCGGCTAAGAATGCAGCGTGTAATTCTGGCCCTGAGTCTCGAATATCTCTAGCTACGGCAACAGTATTTGCATCCAAATGAGTCGCTATTGCTCGACCCAATTTCTCAGCAAATGCAGCATCTAATTGGCTACCCGCAAGGCCTCGAATATCGTAGGCCTTGAACACGCTCATACCTTAGGGGGGTCACTTGGCCTTCATCATCCCATCGCGGTGATGTTGAGTAATCAAGCAGAACCAGAACCCCGAACTGCACGGGCAATAATCTCCACCTTAGCACCTGCGGGTAGTTCTTTGACGGCAAATGCTGCCCGTGCTGGAAGAATTGTTCCTTCTAACCATGAAGCGTATACTTCATTGAAATCTCCAAAATCTGACATGTTTTCCAATAGAACTGTGACCATTACCAAATCACTCTTACTTGATTCAGCCTCTGTTAGTAGATTGTCTATTTTGCTTAGAGCACTGCTCGTTTGTTCTCTGATGGAATGTCCTCCATCAATTCCTATCTGTCCGGCAACCCAAATATCGTCGCCAACAGTCATACATGGATTGTATGGGAATAATGGTGTTACTCCACCTCGTATTGCTTTTTTCTGGTTCATATCACTGCGAGTAGTATCTTAGTGATAGGATTATTCTTTGAACATATTCACAATTTTGACATGGTCTGCGGCTACATTTTCAGCATTCAGTTGCTCGATTGGAACCCAAGCCGCAGATACAGCGTCATCGTCCCCTATAGGTTTAGCAGAAGAATCGGCATCAACTAGGTAGAATAGTCCAACGCAGTGTTTTCGCGGATCTCTTCCAGGCGCTCCAAGCACATACAGAATCCGTGGATTTTCACCCTTCACCCCAGTCTCTTCCATTAATTCCCGGATTACTGCATCTTCAGGGTCTTCTCCATAATCGACAAAACCTCCAGGAAATGCCCACATGCCTTGCCATACAGCAGGATTTGCCCCTCTTTCAATCATCAATAATTCCAATCCATTATCCGTTTCACGAGCGGCTACAGCATCTACAGTCACAGAGGGGCTTCGATAGCCATCTCTACCACATTCTGAGCATTTTTCATTCGCCATATTTTCTCTTCCTTAATTGATAGTCCTCAATGGCGGTGTAGAGGTCGCGTCGTGAGAATGATGGCCAGTGTACATCTGTAAAGTATAGTTCAGCATAGGCGATTTGCCAAAGAAGAAAGTTCGACACACGCTCTTCTCCTGAAGTTCGGATTACAAGATCAGGATCCGGGAGTTCTGCAGTGTAAAGTCTACTTGAGATAGTTGAGGGGTCAATCGATTCGATTTCCAGAGTTCCCGATGCGTGTTCAGAGGCTATTCGCTTTACTGCATCAACAATTTCTTCTCGTCCACCATATGCAAGACAAACGGTAAACAAGAAATCATCGTACTCAGCCGTTGCTTCGCAGGCCTTATCTATCGCATCTCTAACTCTTTGAGGTAGTAACTCAGTCCGTCCAACAACCTGCACTTTGACTCTATTTTTGTGAATTAGTGGGTCTACACTAATTTCTTCAAGTCCACTAACATATAGGTCGAATAATGTATTCAATTCTTCTTCATCTCGTCCACTGAGATTTTCTGTGGATAATGCATAGACTGTGAGATATGGGATTTTTAGTTCCAAAATCCACTTCATCACTTCTTTCAATCGTTCTTTTCCTGCTGCATGTCCAGTTTCAGTCTGCAAAGATTTGGACCATGCAAATCTTCGGTTTCCATCCATAATCATGGAGATGTGTTGTGGCATCATTTCCGGGCCGTCCGATAGAATACGATCCCGCATTCGATTCCTCCGGATTCGGTCAACTCTAGAAACAAAGCTCCAAGCTAGTGAGGAATTTGCCATCCATCGCGCTGGAATGGCAATAATTCGGAATTTCAACAACCAATGAGCAAGCGCATCGATACGTCGACCTGTGGCCTTACGTGCGCGACCCATGCAGTGACCAAATGCCATTTGCGCTAAAGGTCGTCGGCGAAGGGTCCTGATTCATTCAAAGACAAGGTCAGCAGAGTCTCCCACTTTATCGAGCAGACCACTTTCAGCATTGACGACAATAACCTGCCCACAGTGTTCCCATACTGGTATGTCGTGCTTGCTATTGCCTGCATAACCGAACCCCTTCTTTCCAAATCGAGCAGTAAGGGCCTCGGCTTTACGCAGCCCTCGTAGGTTGGTTATTCCATCAGAGCCCATGACATCATCGAACAGACCTACGTGTGCAGCGATAATTTCAGCCAAAGTCTGGTCAGATGCAGTAGCTAGTATGATCGTTCTTCCTCGTGCCTTTTCTCCGGTTAACCAATCTACAAATGCCTCGTGGTAAACCAGTTCATCGGGGTCGAATTTGAGTTTTCTTGCAAGTTGTTTTTTCCACTTAGCACGTCTTCCTGTTAATTCAAGAAAAATAGTTGATAGAATCATCCACGGCTGTCTTAGAAAGACTCGCCTAGCACTTACTCTACTCATGTCTGTGAGGATGAGAGTGCCATCCATATCGACAGCCAAGGGCATCTCGTCAGGAGCCTGAATCACAAAGTGGCGCTTAACCTACTCCGGTTCAATCCTTCGGAATAATCGAATTGGCTTGACCGATTGCATCAAGCCTGAATCGGCTTTGGCCGCGTTGTGTCACAGTCCGAGTCACACCTCCACGATGCATGGCGACCTTCTGCCATGGTCGAGGTTGATTCTGAAGTTGAGGCACCTTCTGGATTTTCTTCACATTTATTTCGTGGTATGAGATTCCGTATCGAACTTCTCGAACCTGAAGAATCAATTTCAACTCTAGAAGGCTGGCAAAAGACAACAGAAGAGTTGACTGAATGGGGTGAAGTGCCACGAAATATACAGTCAATTGAACTCAAGGCCTCTAATCGAGGTCCGATAATGGAACTCAATGCAGAAGATGGCTTGTGGCTTGCTGAAATACAACCTTGGGGTGGACCTAACCTCCGTTCCCGCTCAAGAATCGCACCGGATGATTTCGATGTTCCTTGTGGTGGTTACTTGCATGAAGATCATGAACTAATATTATTGCGCCGAAAGAGAGAATTTTCTACTAATGCCTCTGATGTTTTGTTGGATCATTTACAGCGAAATGATGCTGAATCGGCCCAAACGCTGCTTCATCGATGTGGAGCAGCGCTTGGAAGATACCATCTAGCAGCTGAGTCAGAATGGACGAATCCTCCCGACCAAAAGCGTTGGAATGAGAGATTCCATGAAATCGAGGCTCGCCTGAAGACGGCTTCATTGTGGCGAGCCCCCTTCACTAGAGGTGCACCTGCGACGCTGGACTTGGGGGATGTACGTCTATCTCAATTCTTTGAGTCTAATTCAGGGTCGATGGGAATTAGAGTCGGCCCCTCTCCACTAGCCCATGGGCTCCTTCAAACTGACTTGGACTTACCAGCAATTCGTGACTTAGCAAGCCTATTACAAGATATTTCTAGGATTCACTACAAAACTACCAGTGAAATTGAACTTTCCATTCTTCGAAAATCAGCAATAGAGGGGTGGTCTTCAACTGCGCCAGCCTCATGGTGTTCTAAGAGATCATTTAGTGCGCATACAGGAGGTGTGGTGATTTGGGAATATGAACAATCTCTTCTCGATGTTGTTGAGGCTGTATCTAATCAGTCAGGTGCACCTGAACCTGCGGTCACTTTAATCGATAAAGTTCCTAAATTGCAAAAACAACTTTTCAACGCTCGAATTTTTTCTGCGTGCAGTAATCTTTGTTTTATTTTAGGAATTATGGGGTCATATGATTGGATTAAATTATGGCTTGATGCGGAACCATTGGTTCCAACAATTCCATTGATTCTTTTTTCCTCAGCCTATGTTTTACGAAGGAAATTTCATGCCGCTGCGCCACCACCGGAAAATCCGATTCATTAGCAGCGAAAATCTCAATCGACTCTACGAATTTCTCCATTATCGAAAGT
>Ga0208766_1000079_pt1 | contig 49672 bp, 33 predicted proteins | sample ETN01SmetaG_3_FD_185792 | JGI IMG/M metagenome (GOLD analysis project Ga0208766, IMG submission 185792) | Marine microbial and viral communities from oxygen minimum zone, Eastern Pacific Ocean - ETNP2014F12-01SV263 (SPAdes) (version 2) | ecosystem: Environmental > Aquatic > Marine > Oceanic ... | reverse complement strand
CTTTTTTTTCAGTAATCTCAAGCCCCGGAATTGAACTACTAGTTTTTGCCCAAGTAGGCATTTCATCTTGCCAATTCTCATCTTCCCGTGACGTTTCGTCTTGTCTATTCTTGATTCGTTCCAGAACCTCCTTAGATTCTCCATTTTTAGTTATCATTTCATTTAGTGTCAACCAGTTGACGACATCATCAATTCTAGATTCTAGCATATCACTTTCAATTTGAGTGGCGAGAAATGTTTCACCAAAGAACCTACTCAATGCATCCCTATCTCTAATTCCACTTGTAGCAATTATTGACAATAGATGAGTCAAAAGAGCGGGGTCCTCTTCCGGTCTCAAAGCAGAAGGATTAGCAAGTTTGGAAGTAACTTCCTCAGCATCACTCAAAAGATATCTATCTACGAGATTAAGTTCCTCATCGTCATCTTTTGCAACAATCCAAGCATCGCCAGCATTGTCATACTTCGGTCGTCCAGCCCTTCCCAACATTTGCCGAATTTCCATAACAGGTACGGGCATTGACCCCCCTGCTACACTACTCCACCTTCGGTAATCTCTGACTATCACTCTTCTAGCAGGTAAGTTGACACCTTGGGCGAGAGTTGGGGTAGCAACGATTGCTAGTAGTGCGCCCTTTCTGAATGAATCTTCGATAGTTTTGCGTTGTGTATGACTCAAACCTGCGTGATGAAATGCAATACCTCCTCTAATTGCATTGGAAAGCGCCCTTCCCATTACAGATGTGTCTTCGCTTCGAGTCATTTTCTCGGCAATTGAATTCCATTCTTCTGCCATTTTTTCATTATATCGTGAAGAGTTTTGTTTGACTTCTTTGACAACATATTTAGCTAATTCTCGAGCTTCTTTTTGTGCCGATGCACGGGAGTTAACAAAGATTAGAATCTGTCCTGCTGAATCTACAGTGTCATCAAGAACCGCTTGAAATTTACGAGTTTTCTTACCTTCTATGGTTCTAGGTTCTGGCCACTCACCACCCCCTGGTCCATCGATTCGGTGAACCTTGACATCTAATCCTGTTAGCGTTCCCGAGTGAAGCCGAATTGGTCTCCAGTCGGATTCTATCAGTTTAGCATCCAACCATTCAGCCATTTGAGTACCATTGCCAACAGTTGCAGATAGAGCAATAATCTGAGCTTCAGGCCTTGAATGTCTGATTCTAGATAGTAGAACCTCAAGAGTAGGCCCTCTGCCTATATCATGCAATAGATGGAATTCATCTGAAACAACAACTCCAATTTTTTCCATCAAATTACTTCTTGTTCTCAATAGGGAATCTAATTTCTCACTAGTGCAAACTAAGATGTCTGCCTCCTCAATACTTTCAGTTTCTCCCCCTCTGTCACCGATGGCAATTCCAACAGTTAGTCCAACTAATTCGGCTAATTCACGTAACTCCTCTACTTTTTCCGAGGCTAGAGCCTTCAGTGGTACAATGTACAAGCCTCGACATCCCTCTAAGTCTGTAAGTAACCTCTGAATAATAGTCAAATGGGCAACTAGCGATTTCCCACTGGCTGTAGGAATTGTTAGCATCAAATTCCTTCCAGATAGAGAATATGGAAGTGCCTCTTGTTGAGGGGGAAAAAGCTCCTCTATACCCCATTCAGATCTTAGAAATTCAATCAACCGCTGGTCTAATTTGATGTCTGCAAGAGACACCGGAGCAAGGTCTTCACCAGCGGCCACGAATAAACTCAGAATCCGCTGTTCTAAAGGATGTCTAAGGCTAAATGAGTAAACTGAAACTGATTAGGTTAGAGCGTTCGAATTCAATTCCATCGGTGAAATGCAGGATGTCCTTCTGTAACTGCAACAAAAAGTCCCTCTCCAGTAGCACAAATCTTGTCTTCAGCCATCAATGTCATCTTGACAGAGGCTCTGTCTTCCTTGAGTTCAGTTACTTCGCCGATAACAACGAGTTCTTGACCAAATGGAGTAGGTCGCCGAAGTTTGATACTGTAAGTAGCGGTAACAGTACAAGGTGGTTGTGAATCACCAGAGGCGTCCATCAAGGCGATTGCAGCAGTCCAATTTCCATGACAGTCCATTAGTGCTCCAATTATTCCTCCATTGATCATTCCCGGAAATGCTTGATGTTCTAGAGAGGGTGTAAATCGCATTTCTAGTCCATTTTCAGACCTTAGTGAACGAATCCTCAATCCATCGTGATTAGCAGGTCCACAACCGAAGCAAATACTGTTTGGTGCATATTTTTCTTGCACAGAAGGTGGTCCATCAGTACACATCATTTGCTCCACGCGAGTAGCCGCATTCAACAATTTCTACAGGTATTCAATGCCTAACACTCATATTTCGCCTACTCCCCACAAGGTCATTGGCTGCTTCTTCTGACGACCCTAGCCCTGCTGATGGAGAGGGTGAAAAGATTCCTGTATCTAGGGTGAAACGGCGTAGGCATCGTCCTCTTAAGGTAGCCAATCAAATCCCTCAACGCCGCCGCAAGGAGATTGAAAAGGCTCTAGGTGAGTCCGGTTCAACCCCAAAGGAATGGTCTAGGTCAAGTGATTGGAAATCTCATAGAATAGGTCGTAAACGTGTGAAACCAGGGACAATTCGCCAAGTTGAATTTGATTTAATGGATATAGAGATAGGTGAATCCTGGCCGATACCAATAACTGTAGTTCACGGAACTCGTCCAGGTCCGATTGTCACAATCATAGGCGCAGTACACGGGAACGAACTTATTGGCCCCCTTGCTCTTACATATTTACAATCTCCAAATATCATGGGTGAGGGTATGGCAATAGATCCTTCTTCAGTCGCAGGGACAATCCGTATTATTCCCATCGTCAACATGCCCGGTTATCGACGCTCGACACGCTATATGAGTGATGGAAGAGATTTGAATCGTTTTTTCCCCGGCAAAGAAAATAGCAATACTACTTCGAGAGTTGCACATAGACTTTGGAAAGAATTGTTTTCTACAAGCGACCATATCATCGATTTGCATACTGCGGCGCTCGGTCGAACAAATATGCCGCAGATAAGAGCAAATCTTGCAAATCGGCTAAGTAATCGTTCTGCGCGAGCATTTGGCATTGAGTTAATTCTAGATAACGAAGGGCCAAAGGGATCTTTGCGTCGTATTGCTGATGAATCGGGAATAAGTTGCATAACTTACGAAGGAGGTGGTTCTGACGAATCTAATCCTGAATCGATACAAGTTGCATTATATGGGATACTCAATGTGTTAAGGAGTCTAAAGATGATCCCCGGATATCCAAGTAGACCTCGATTCCGACTTCTTGCTTCAGGTTCAGTATGGATTCGTTCCGACTATGGAGGCTTACTTGATGTGCTAGCACCAGCGGGTTCTTTTGTTGAGGAAGGAGAAGTTGTAGCTACTGTTTCAGACCCAGAGCATCCAGGTCAAATGATGGATATCAAATCACCCACCCAAGGTCTGATGATTTGTTCTGCCACACATCCATTCGTCACAACGGGAACTCCTATTGGCCATATTATTCAAATTACTAAGGCTGTGAAAACAGTACAACGTCGTCTTGACGAAGAGGGTCTTCTAGTATTATCCGGTACTGATGGCGAACCACCTTGGAGAGAAGATGAGGATATCGAAGACATATCCGTTGAGGGGGTTTGGGAAGGTGGTTCTCCCGATGCTGAATGGGGAGATAACTTGAGAGCAGCAGCCGAAGAAGAAGCTGATGAAGCGTGATTATTCTTCTTCATCTAGCGATTTAGATACTGCTGTTGCTGTGACTAGAAGCGGAGGGTCATCAGATGATTTTGTTACTGCCGAAGCAGTGACCAAAATCGGTTCATCCTCTTCGTTCTGGTAAAGTGATAGATAACCAAGATCCGGGGCTGAAGGTAGTTCAACGGAACGATGTTCTGGTGTATCTCCCTTAGGCCTCAGATTAATCTTAAATTCTCTGTAGGCATCAGCAATTCTCTTATTTTGATTAATTCTAAACGCTCCAAATGCAACACCTCCAACAATTGTAATAATAAGAATCAATATGATTATGATGCCAACGGCTGAACCAAAGAATGAGATTAGTGATTCAGTAAAAGTAGGTGGTTCAACGTAGACCTCGACACCGATTATCCATTGTAGTTTAGTTTCAACTCCTGAATCAATAATAGTTGCATTCAGGTATCTCATCCCATCGCCTTGTTCGCAGAGAATTTTTTCTAATTCCAAATCTCTAGACTCACAATCGATAATTTCAAGCCACAACCTCTGTCCATCATTTGTCACATAATCTGAGAGATTTACACCTTCCATTTCCCAAATAATATCTTTACTAATCTCAAGAGGAATACCATTCAAATTTACGGCAAATGAACGATTGACTGCATCCCAGTGGCCTAATCCAGATCTAGCTGGATTTGAACCTATGATTAGTTCTCTATTAATCGCATTTTCATCGTCAATAATATCATTACAATCATCATCCCACCCGTTCCAGATTTCATCAGCATCTGGATTGATTGTTTCTACAAGATCTTGACAATCCTCAAAAGCATAGAAACCATCCTCATCTCTATCAAAATCATAAGTCAGAGGGTCCGATTTTGTGGTCATTATTTCGTGTCCATCACCAAGACCATCTCCATCTGAATCAAATAGATTCGGATCCGTGGCAATATTGTGATACTCATCATAATCGTAGAGTCCATCCGAATCGGAGTCTAAATCGTAATAATCCTCATCGATAATATCGTCACAATCGTTGTCTTTACCATCTAGTGCTTCTGGTTGATACGGAGCACGTTCACTATCATCGTCTTGACAATCTTGGAACCAATACCAACCATCTGAATCGTCATCAGGGTCTGCCCAAAGTGGATTAGACCCATGTACATTCACTTCATTTCCATCAGGTAAGCCATCATCATCCGTATCACCATCATATGGGTCTGTGCTGGTGTTGTGGAATTCATCGTAATCATCGAGTCCATCGAAATCAGTGTCGAGGTCCCAGAATCCCTGATCAATTACCAAATCACAATCATTATCACTCCCATCTAGCAATTCTGGTAGAGCAGGGTTTCGATATGGATCATCATCATCACAATCTAGGAACCACTGATATCCATCATTGTCATTATCTACATCGTAACTTAGTGGATCTGAACCATGTGTTAGTATTTCTTCACCATCAGTCAATCCATCATCGTCTGTATCTTCATCAAGATATTCAGTACCATAGATATGGTATTCGGGCCAGTCCTTGAGTCCATCATTATCACGATCTGTGAAGTTGTAACCTTCATCGATATAGTCGTCACAATTGTTGTCAATTCCATCTAAACTTTCGTACGCTCCAGGATTTACGTTTGGATTGTTATCGTTACAATCTTGGAAATGATAGAACAAGTCACTATCTGCATCAGGGTCATAGACTAGAGGGTCAGTTCCCCAATATGTCACTTCAATACTGTCTGATAATCCATCGTCATCTGAGTCCGAGTCTAGAGGATCAGTACCGATGAGATTAATTTCTTGTTCATCGGTTAATCCATCAACATCTGAGTCTGCAGAAAGTGGGTTAGTGCCGTAAGTTATTACTTCATCATAATCTGATAAACCGTCGTCATCCGAGTCATAATCGTAAGGATTAGTGCCCCAGACAAGAGTCTCATTTTCATCAGATAAACCATCATCGTCATGGTCTAAATCAACATCAATTCCATGAAAAATCACTTCCCATGTGTTCAGCGTTCCATTATCCCCTGAAGATGTATCACGTACTTTGAGAGCCCACTCACCTAAACTAGATTCACCCCAGTTATGTACCGTGTTGAATAACCAATTATTGTAGTGGTTTCCACCGTCTGAATGTTCCTCAGCTAACCAAGATTCAGTTCCTGAAGGGGAGACTAGGACAATATCTAGATCCCCACGATAGGTGTGGTTGATGTCGACAATTACATCTACACTTTCCAATTGTAGTTCTAATGTTGTATTGAATGAAAATTCAGTCCAATTAGAATCACCATCAGGTATGCTCTCGTATTCAATAAATGGTCCATGCGTGAAGTTGGTTTCATCATCTAGTGTAACCCAGTTTTCGGCTAAAGCAACAGCAGCCCCCGCATCAACTGCCCCAAACCCATACTTGTGGGACACGTCATGACCAGCCCCATTGATATTCCAAGATGAGTCACTTGGGTCATTCATACGAGATGATTGAACAAGAATTTCTTGCACATCACGCCAGGTCAAATCCTCATTAGCATCGTACATTAGCGCAATCACGCCTGCCGCTAGTGGTGTTGCGCTTGAGGTACCACCAAAGTCATGAGTGAGATTCCCACTACTATTGTATCCGCCAGTTCCATTGATGTCGGTGGTTGTGATTCCTTCACCATCACCATTTGAATGAGCAGCAACCAGAATATTAGCACCGGGCTCAGCATAATACGATTGTTCACCATAATGTGTAATTGCAGTCACAGCAATAGTAAATCGGCTGTTTGCATAACCATCGTAATTTGAGTTATCATCACCAGTCAGTCCATTACCTGCGGCCCAAGTGATAGTATTCCCAAGTCCTTCTCTTCCCAAATATGCATCAGATTCGAAGACTGCTAGAGTTAGTGGGCCTGGCGCCTGTAGAGTTTGTCCATCATCAGATGGTCCCCATGAATTAGTGTAAATATCGATATCATCCTTTTCGAAGGAAAGAGCCTCGGCCTCTGTAGCGTCTCCAGCCCAACAGGCGATTAGTGTTGAGCCTGCAATTGTGGCCTCCCATGCAGCACCGGAGACATACAACGAGTTATTTCCAACCGCAGCAGCAACTCCAGCAACCGCAGTGCCGTGACCGTTCCAACTACTAGGAGAGGGGTCTGAATCATCATCACACCAATCGTACGAATACGAGGGGTCATAATTATCAGCAAGGTCAGGATGAGAATGATCTAGGCCGTCATCAACGATACTGATGATGACTCCATTTCCTCGATAATCATCCCAAACATCAGTGGCATTGATGTCTTCGCCGGAAACACCACCTGTCTGACCGGTATTTTCTAGATGCCACTGTGAAGAAAATTCAGGATCATCGGGATTGTCACGAATTTGTTGCTGTTTCAGAATAAGTGGAGAAAATGATTCAATTTGACCTAAGGATAATGCTTCTTTCATCAAAGGTATGGCTTCTAATGGCTCCTCAAAGTACCATATGTAAGCACCATTTAGGATTGGTGCTTGTTCTACGTGTTTAGGACTAGGAATAGTCCAAGAGTGCTTATTCATAGGAACTTGAGTGACTACTAACCACTCGTTTGTTTGTTCCAACTGTTCTTGTGAATATTGATCTAGATTTTCAACTCTATCAAAAGCGGTTTGTACGGCACGCGAATAGGTTGGAATTATCTCTTCACCATTAATTTCGAGGTCAAATCTTTGGTTCTGTTCATCTGTAATCGCAGCTGCAACCGGACTGATTAACATCATCACCAATAGCATTGCAACTGTACGCATAAACAAGGGTCGCACATATTCGGGTTTTAGCCGTTCCCAACGAGTGAGTGGGTCTCGCTTCGGTCAAATTAACCTTCATTGAACCCTTTAATCGCTGCATGAACTTCATCATCACTCATTAAACGACGCTGTGATTTTGCTACTTCAAACATGTGAGCAACCAAGTCGTCGTTTACTTCATACCCATTGTTTTGAAGCCACCATGTTATGTTTGAGCGTCCACTCATATGACCAATTCTAATGACCTGTTGAAGGCCATAATCTTGTGCGGGAACACCTGAATATACCCTGTCTGCTAGCCAATGGTCGCCTTTTTTCATCGCCTTTACCACAGCACTTGCATGTACGCCTGTTCCCGTTTCAAATGCATCCTTGCCAAATACTGGATAATTACGAGGTAATGCTACTTCGATATACTCGTGTGCCTTACGCATATAGTCGTTCAAAGCAGTCAGGTCATTTTTGATGACTCCCATCAGGGACAGATTGACTAGGGTTTGATCGAGAGGGGCATTGCCTGCTCTTTCTCCAACTCCCAAAGCCGTCCCATGAATTACATCCGCTCCCGCTTCAACTGCGGCTAGATTGTTAGCAACTCCTAAGCCCCGATCTTGATGGCCGTGCCAGTTAACTTCGATATCACGACGCTTAACTCCTGCATCGGGTATAACTTCGTCTTGGATAAATCCTAGGAGTTTCCTTACACCATTAGGAGTGACATGACCGCAAGTGTCGCAGACACAAATTCGGTCAGCACCTAATTCGATAGCTCGAGTGTAGACTTCTTTGATTTCCTCTGGTTTGCTTCGAGTAGTATCTTCTGTAACGAACATTACTGGGATATCGTTGTCCACTGCGAATGAAACTGCCTTTTCGGCAGTAGAAAGAATTCGATCCATGGTCCAGTCCTCTGCAAATTGTCTGATAGGACTGGTTCCAAGAAAGGCACTAGCTTGGATTTGGCGTTCATGTTTAGCCTGAAGGTCAACAAGTGGTTCGATATCACTAACAACCGTTCTTACAGCACATCCAGGTCGTAATTCGTAATCATTTTCCCCCATGTGAGTTAGCATAGCATCAATATGAGATACATGGAATGGTCCTGCACCAGGTAGTCCTAAGTCCACCTTTTGAATTCCTAGTTTTTCCATGAAATCAATAAGTTCTATTTTCTGCTCAATGGTTGGATTACGCGCACTAGGGCTCTGTAGTCCATCACGCAGAGTCTCATCATCAAACCATACATCATGAGGGTGGTTTGATGGCTCTCGCACAATCTCATAATCAATGGTATTCCAATCGTAGATGAGTTCGCTCTCCTTCATCCGCTCACCGCTACTACGCCCACCGAACAGACGAGCCCCTGTTTGAAGCATTCGGGGTTTCATGCTGAGTTGGCTTCGCTATTGGCGCGTGAACGTAACTCATACCTAATCATGAATGCGAGGGAAATGAAAGCTCCAAAAATACCTCCGTAAAGACCGAAACTAGCTGTTACTACAATTACGAACATTACCGCGAGATAAAACATTGAGACAAAGAAAGAATTCGTTGCACTAGGAATCCTTCCTTCGGGTCCCTGAGGTTCATTTGGGTCAATAATGAAAACTGTTCTCGCGTACCATAGTGATACAATTACAGTGTTACATCCGAAGATGTAATACAATTCATCACCACTATCTATTCCACCGAGTGTTATTGGCGCTGCTAATGAAAGTAAGACTAGAAGTATTGCATAAAATTTCATTTCAATTAATGTTCTTTCAGCACCTTTGACCCCTGGCATCATCGGGACTCCAACTTTCTCATATTCTTCCGAACGATATAGTGCAAGTGCCCAGAAGTGCGGTGGAGTCCAGAGGAAAATTAGTAAGAACATGAACCAAGGCATCAGACTTCCTAAATCGACAATCGAAGTAACAAATGATTGAACCGATTCTATTTCTATGGAGAGTTCTCCAACTGCAGTAGCCCAACCAATTACTGGTGGCGTGGCTCCTGCAATTCCTCCGATGACAATATTTTGAGTAGAAGTTCGTTTCAGCCAGATGGTGTATATCAGAACATAGAACAGTATGCTGAATGCAGCCCAAAAGGCAGCGACGGTGTTTGCCATTACGATGAACCAATATGTTCCAATTATGGAAATAAAGATTCCAAATATCAATGCCCCATTTGCTGTTATGGCTCCAGATGGAATCGGTCTATTGGACGTTCGAGCCATTATTGGATCTATGTCTCGGTCATACCACATATTGATTGCATTCGCTCCTCCTGCCGTCAGGTATCCTCCAACAAAGACGACCAACATTGTTTCAATAGTTGCTAGCCAGTCCATTTCACTGGGGTCTAGTAGATCGTGAGATAATACTGCACAGAGTGCAGTAATTTGCAGTAGGACAACGACACCCGGTTTGGTGAGAGCCAGCCAAGCTCGAACTCCAGATACTGGCTCCTTCATATCACGCCCTATGGGCGTGAGTCCTTGAATACCACTCATTCAAGAGTTTCAACAGTTGTGTCATACAGGGTGCCAACGGAAGTCGAAAGCCAAACAGTTGCTAGGACGAGAAATGTTAGTGATGCAAGTAGTAGATGTAAGAGGGACAACCATTCCTCAAATCCTGAATCAGCAGTCCACGAGAATATGTAAAATGCCCCTACAACGACATTTAGCAGGAAAAGACCAGTTGCAGTCCATATCCAGTTTCGGAGGATTTGGCCATGTTGATGCTGTTTTTGCTCCTTCATAATTAGCCATGCTGCTGCAAGAAGAGCAATTTCAACTATTGCGACAATCCATCTATGGATAATCTGAGATTGATCCTCAAGATTTTCTATCGTGTCAAACAACTTACCATGACACAGTGGCCAAGATTCAGCAAACCCATTTACTCCACAACCCGTATTTGCTCCACCTGTTGTAGCAACAAAAACACCTGCAAATAGTGCTATGAAAGAGCCAAATCCTAACCATGCAATTCTGTTTTTCCATCTAGTAGCTAGAACGGGGTCAAATTCAATCCATTTGGGTGTTTCATTTGTATCGCGAGAAATACAGAGCCAGAGCCAGATTAGAGATAGTTCGAAGGCTAGTGCGCTGGCTAGATGCAGTGCAACGCTCCAATGCTCATTATCCATTTCAACAGTAAACCATCCGATTAAACCCTGCCAAACGATTAGTGCTACTGATACATTCGCCACCATTTTAGTTGCAGTGTTTGATTCATCATCACGTCTAACAAGGAACCAATTCAACAATACTAGAGGTCCCAGAATAGTTCCTGCAATGAGTCTGTGAACCCATTCTGTGAATATTTGGAAAGTTGTGTATCTATGATGCTCACCACGCGAATCAATTTCGTCGGGGTTTTCGTCCCACCAAATTTCTTGTTCATCAGGGCTTACATCAAAGGACCAACTGCCAAAGCAAGTCGGCCAATCAGGACAAGATTCGCCAGCATCATAGATTCTAATTACTCCGCCAATTGCAATCACTAGAAATGTGACAGCAATTAGACCAGCAGTCAGTCTTCTAGTTGAAATTCGGTCCAGCATGAGTCATTCTCCACTGCTGATTAGTACCACGATGTGGTACAGAATTTTCATTCCTCCTTAATGTGGGGATCGACATCAATAGGGATACGATGTGACTCGTATTCTAACATGGCAATCTTAAGAGGATCAAGAACGAAGCGAGCCTTAGCATCTTCAATACCATATAATTGAACTAATTCATTCATGAAGTTCTCCCTAAGCTCTTCCTCAGAGACATAGAGTGGAGCACCCATGCTGATTTGTAGCGCCCGGGCTCCGATAATTCGTGCCTTTTCAAATCGGGTGTGCTGTCTTGCAGGCTTAACCATCGAGGCGGGCCACCGGAGGCCCCCCTATTAGCCCACCGGCCGGCTTACGCCCCCTATGGGGGCGCTTATTGAAGGATTAATTTCGTTCAATTAGCATACTTACCGCATTTCCGCCACCAAGACATATTGCGACAATTCCTCTATTTCCACCAGTTCGAATCAAAGTATTGGTTAAGGTCATCAAACAACGTGTTCCAGTTGCACCTAGTGGATGGCCAATGGCAACTGCCCCTCCATTAGGATTGAATCCTTCATCTGGGAAATTGAAGGCACTCTGTATGGCACATGAAGCAACAGCAAAGGCTTCATTATGCTCTAAGATGTCAATATCAGAGATGTCTAATGAATTACGCTCTAGCAGTGACTCAATAGCGGGAATTGGTGCCGACATGACTCTGTGTGGTTCCACTCCTGAAGTTGTAAAATCAACAATTCTTGCTAGTATTGGCCAGCCGTTATTTGTAGCAACCTCTAGTGATGCAATTAGTATTGCAGAAGCACCATCTGAAACCTGACTTGCATTACCAGCAGTGACTTGCCCATCCTGCTTGAATACGGTTCTCAATTCTGCTAAACCTTCTCTCGTGGTATTGGATCTTATACCTTCATCTCGGTCTAATTCATCAATCGAGATGCACTCTTCTGAGAACCATCCTTCATCCCATGCTTTGTTGGCAAGAGTATGAGATCGCAGAGCATATTCATCAGAAACCTCTCTTGAGATTTCAGCCTCATCGGCTATGGTTTCACCAGTTATTCCCATCATCGAACCATCATATGCATCCTTCAAGCCATCGTGACTGAGTACTGAATTTAGGTCTGCATATGAGATTTCGACACCTCTTCTAGCACCCCGAATGAAGTGTGGAGCATTGCTCATAGATTCCATTCCACCCGCAATTATTACATTGGCTCGACCAGCCATAATTTCTGTCGCACCTATCATGGCTGCTTTCAGACTGGACCCACAAACCTTGTTGATTGTGGTGCAAGGAGTGGAATATGGCAACCCAGCCGCTAATGCGACTTGACGAGCAGGCGCTTGACCTACTCCTGCTTGGAGAACATTACCCATGTATAATTGGTCAATTATGCCACTAGATGGGTCAATCTCACCCCTCTCTAAAAGTCCCTTAACTGCTAATGCACCTAGGTCAGTTGCGGAGTATGCGGAGAGCGCACCACGAAATTTTCCAAAGGGTGTTCTGGCATAAGCGCAGATGACGGCGTCCGACACAAGTGAGGCGAGAGGGGTTGTACCCTTGAATGGTGCGACGAACGCACCGCCGCTATCACTTAATTTTCGTATGAGTAGCCATAAAATTCAGCATTGATTAGTGTTGGCCTTGACTGCGGTTTAATCAAGATAGTTCGAACTGCCCACAAATCCTTGAATATTCTATATTTACTTGTTTCATCGAGATAATCAACACCACTTGTTCCACCAGTGCCGATACGGCGACCCATAATGCGCTCAACCATTCTTGCATGCGAATGTCGCCATTTTACAATAGATTCCTCAAGTTCTACAATTGCATCGATTAGTTTTCGTGGCCAAGCTAAGAGAGGTAATTCTCGATATGATTCAATGAATAGGAGTCCAGCACGAGCACGGTTTGTTTTTCCATCTGGCTTTAGAAATTCTACGGCCGCCTGATGTGTAGATGCAAAGCGTGCTGCTACCTTCTCTGGGTCTCCACCTCCACCGTATCCTATCATTCTCGATGCTGCATTTTCACAAATTGCTTGGTGGGCATTTAGGTGAGCGTCCACATATCCTTCAACAGCCATTTCATCTCCCTCGCTTTCATACAATGAGCCCATTATTGGTGTGCGCACTAACCATCCCATTAGTGCATCAAAGAGAGATAGTTTGGCCTGTGCATCTTCGAGTTTAGCCAGTATGGATGCGTCCCAATCGGACTTTGGTGCCAACTTTCGGAAAGTCTCGATAGGATCCATACCCCAAAGTCGGTCTTCATTTTTCAACCCAAGCAGAATTTCAAATTCACGAGCCTGAAATGATTCGAATCCGGATGCAGTGCCTAATCCATCACGAAATGCTAGGAAGCCTTGCGGTGTCAGCGTCTCAAGAACATTCCATTGACTTTCCATTAAACGAAAGATCTCAGATGTTCGTCCCAAATGATTTACGGCATGAGGTATATCTTCCTCAGGAACCGTTTCTTTACACAGAAGATCTCTCAAATCACTAAGTTCCTTGATGACTTGCTTGAACCAAAGCTCAAAGGTCTGATGGACGATAATGAAATGCATTTCATCATTTGAAACATCTCTTTCTTCTCCTTGTAGACTCAAAAGTGTCTGCAATTGGAGATAATTTCCATATGTCCAATTTTGGTCTTGCGTGTTTTCACTCATGCTCTGCGGATGCCGCTTCACGCTTGAATCATTACCTAGGCGGCCGTTCCGAATGCTCTCACTATTATTCGCACTACTGCGTTCTATTTTATGCTATTAAGATGTAGAAAAATGCATTTTTTGAATTTTTTTGCTAGAATAATATGTTACAGCGGAAAAAAATCCTAGTTTATTGATAAAACACTCTAAATCATCTAATCACGGCAGATAATTATGTCTGGGAGGTGCGGTGGACCAATGAAAACCGGACAAACGCCGTCTGCTGACGAAGTAATTCGTCCAATGACTGGAATACAGGTAGACTCTGACCTCGAGTTCTCTTTGTTGGGAATCAATGACGCTGAGGAACTGTTCTCAGTTGTTGAATCTAATAGAGCGTATCTCAGAGAGTGGTTACCATGGTTGGACCAAACCAATAGTGTTGAAGATGAGATTTCCTTCATTTCAATGAGTCTTGATGAGTATGAGAAGCGTGAGGGTGTAATCTATGCCATTCGTCTTGGTGGTCGGATAATCGGCACAATCGGTCTTAACTGGATAGACTGGGGTAACAGAGGCTGCGGAGTTGGATATTGGTTGTCTGAAAGTCATACTGGACAAGGCATCGTCACTCGTTGCTGCACACGCCTTATGGAACACTGTTTCGATAATCTTGGGTTACACCGATTCGTGCTAGAGGCGGCTGTGGAGAATCATGAAAGTCGTGCTGTCGCAGATAGGCTGGGGATGCGTCTTGAAGGGATTACCAAAGATAGAGAATGGTTGTATGATCACTATGTTGATGCAGCCCTATACGCGATTACCGCTCCAGAGTGGCGAACAAAAAATCAAGATTGAATTAATCCGTGATTCTCAATTGAGCAGTTACCAGGTGGTAAAGCGGCAAGGACATCATCTTGAGCCAGTCCGGTTGATTTAGCAATTCGATTAGCAATTGTTTCTTTCTTCTCCCGTCCTGGTGTGATAAGAGCCCATCTTTCACAGAGTTTTGACACACCTTCTGCAGTGCCTGATACTGGAATTGGGATTCCATTGATAATTGAAAACCCAATAGCAATTTCCATCGAGACATCTCGATACCAAGTCCGTTGTCCTCTAACTACAAATGAACCCCGGCCAAGTGATTCACCGCTCTCGGTTTGCTTTGAAACCTGACTAGGTCTAGCGTGGAAAGCGGTTGCTGCAGCCCCTCCGCTACCCCATGCACGGGACCAACAGATAGCCAGTTGTGCTGCTTCTTCGATAATATTTGCAGGTAGATTCCGAGCATCATCAATGTCTCCAGCCAATTCTTGGGCTATTCGAAGACTTGTTACTCCCTCTGGCACAAATCCTATTGGATTTTCATCAGTAATTAGTCCATCACGCAGTCTCAAGGAACATGATGGTGCTCCGTGTAAATCAGCATGTATGTATAAATCAGTAGATTTCAGATATTTGCGCACAATGGTATCATTTCCTTTCGCATCTCTTCCACCTACGACTAGCCTGCCATCACTAAGAATTCCCCACCGATGCTTCTCAAACCAGAATCTCTTGCTTCTCTTTGCAATCCTAACTTTTCCAGCAGCAGCATCCTTCTTTCTACGAGCTTCTTCTTTTGCTGCAGCATTTTCAGTTCGCTCCAAAGCGGTGCGTGCCCCTTTCGCTTTATCTTTGAGCGTGCGAGCCTGCTCGAAGTACTGCTGCGCGTTTTGGTGAACTGATTTTTCAATGTGTAAAGTAACACTAGCACCGGGTTCATTGTCTTCATCAGGTAATCGTGCTAGAATGGTTCTTTTTGCAGGCTCAACACGGTCAATCCAGACAATTTCACCGGTTTTGGATTCTAGAGCCTGCCAACTATCTGCTTCAATAAACGAATTAACCTGACTTAGGAGATCATCTACATGTGTCCAATTGTCCTGAATGGACTTGGCCAGCTCCTGAGTCAGAACCGCTTGTGATTCAAAGCGTGTGATAGCAGATTTCTGTTGTTCTGCTCTTCGGTTGAGTTTGGCCCGCTGTTCTTCTTCATCTTCACCAGCCGCGGCTAATTTTTCTTCTTCACGTCTGATGTAAGCAATAGCATCATGAGTCCCAAATATTGCATCATATGCTCCTGAAAGGCTATCAATCTCAACCATTAGTTCAGTATTCATGAAAGGCAGTGCAATTGGAGAAAACTCCTCAATTTCAACACTTGCTGAGTCGCGAGCCATTGGGTTGTCTGCAGCTTCTTTCCAGGCATCTAGAGATTTTATGTCAGTAAACCAGAGATAAGAACAATCTCCATTTGCTAATTCAGCGAGGAGTTTTTTCATTGAACCCCCCAAATCCTTACGCTGTTCTTCATCCAGACTGTTTGCAGGTTCATCTAACTCAATTCCAGCAGAAGTCGCGATTGCATTTCCATAGATTCGTCCAAGATTAACTCTAGCCGCCAGAGTTCGAATCAAGCTATGATCTGAAGAATCAAGAAGTTCATCCAGTTCTGCTTGGTTCAAGTTTCTAGGGTCAACAGTAGCTGGCGGCGGAGTATAATTTTCTCCACTTTTCAGAGACCTGCTAGCATATTTAGCATGAGTTAGTGGTTGAATAATGACATCCTTATCATCAAGAAGAAGAACATTACCATCACGGAATAATTCGATGATTAATTTCAATCGCCCTCTTCCATGCTCAAAGGTTAGAGATATTACCCTATCAAATCCTAATTGATTAACTTCAATCAGACGAGAATTAGAAAGATGTTTACGGAGTTTCATTGCAAAAGGTGAAGGATTTGTTGGCATTGGTCTATCTCGTTGAGATAGATAGATTCTTTTTCCACGAACAATAACCAGATCTGTAGACGGTTTTCCCTTCTGATTTAGTCGTAAAACAACCTGCTCGTAATGTGGTTGGTAGGCTTTTCTTGCACGTACCCCAATCATCCCTCGCAATTCGTCTACGATGCGTGCGACATCGAAGGAGGAGGACTGGGCTCGCATGTCTCTCGTATAGGAGGGCAAGCGTGCCCTTCATCAGACAATCGCTTGATAGGTGACGGCAGATGCCCGATGAACATGACAGACATGGGGGGCTTACGAATGGATGATGCACCCCCATTCGTGCATAATCCAGAGACTATGGGTGAAGCCGATATTGGTCTGCGGTGCTTTTGGTATCGTCCAATGTTCGAAAGACAAACAAATGAATTGAATGTTAATCCAAATTGGGGAATTCATTGTAATGCAGATATGCTCGCTGAGCAGGCAGCCATGATTGCCAACAAAATGAATGCTAATGGCATGGATGATGTTGAAATGCTGGCTTTAGATTTAGCATTTATTTTCGGATTTGACCATGAGTATTTCCATCATCGAGTTGATTCAGGAGTTACAGCACATTTGTTGAGATGTCATTCTCAAGATGGTCAAATCCCGTCTTTCTTCGGTGATTACGATGAATTTCATGATTCAATATCTACTCGTCGTGAAAGTCCTGAATGGTGGCTACTGACCGAAGAAACTCTTGCTAATGCACATATTGCCATGGATCCAACTCGTCTTGGAGGACTAAGAGATGCTTTCATTGAGTATGATTTACTTCCTGAACCAGGAGATAGGAATCGAGGCCCATATGCGCTTTGGCGACATGTAGCTGCCGATCCTTGGATTTTCCAATGCCTTTCACATCATACGTGGTTGCAAATATTGACTGGTGAGTTAGACCCTCTAGGAGTGATGGCTTCTATTGATGCAATAACACACGAAGGAGGTCTAGATGCTGCATTTGATGCATTAGTTGATACAATTGTTGAGGCTTGTGAGAAGAATCCAGTAGATGAGGACTCAATTCCAGACCGCGTCTTTGCTAAAGATGGCTCAGAACACTTGTTTGCTATGGGTGGTTTTGGCGATGGAATGTTACGCAGACTAAAGGTCCCAATCCATTTTCATGGTGGCGAAGGAAAAAGGATGGATAAGAGGTATGGCTCAGAGAATCCAGATTGGCCATATGCAATTATCGAGAATCTCTATGACAGACTTGGTAGGTTTGATGATGGCCCTGTCGATTCTTGGGGCTCAGATGACCCATTCTCACCGTCGGCCTAGTAATTCTCATCCTACGGATCTTTGAAAGTTTTCTATTAGAGGGATTGCGGCAGCCTCATGAGCAAATTGGTTGCTTTCAATTTCAATAAGGCTGCAATTAGGTATTTTCTTACTCAAGATGCCTGCATCATCGTGGTCATGCAATGTGTCAGAAGAGGCTCTTAAAACCCCCACAGGCGTTGTGACATTAGCAAAATCTAGAGCCATTTTGTAACGTCTGAATACTAGTGAACAGAGGCGTAGTCGTTTGGTGTCCGCAGCCAATAATGTACGTCTATATCTAATTCTTTGACCTTCTTCTTTCAGCCTTTTATCAAGATACCAGATGATGAATTTGACAAGACCCGAGTAAAATATAGTTGGAGCCGGAATTAATGGTCTAGCCCAGATGGGTGGTTTGAATGCTAAATTTGGTGAAAGAACAACTAGACTATTCAATTCTAATTCTCCAGATTGAAGACATTCGATCATTAGAGTTGCACCAAGGGAAGAACCCATCACGTCACATTCTTCTGCATTAACACCCAATTTCTTCAATACAAGTGGGATATCCGCTGCCATTCTTGGAATTTGGAATGTCTTTTTCGATATTTCTCCCTCAATCCTACAACTTCTCTTTTCCCTAGTTTCAATGTAGATTAAGGGTCTATGTTTCACCCATTCCGAAAGAATTGGAAACCAACCTTCGGGAATAGAGTTCCATCCTGGAATCATCACTAAATTTCTGGCCGATTGTGACTTTTCATTATCGGGCTTCCATTGTAATACTCGTAGATGAACTCCCGACTCAGTTTCTACGTGCAATTCGTTGCATGTTGCTCCCTCAAATTTTGGAGCCCCACTCCAATCTTTGATTGCAGACATGAGTATGCCAAAGAGTCGCCTCAATTAGAGCCGCGCTTCAAAGCGTCTAGTTTCTTCTGCGCTTCAATCATCGCAATCTCATGCTCGATTTCGTCAAGTTCATCTTCTTGTCTTGATTCACGTGCATTTGGTGCGAAGAGTTCTGGATTCTCTGTGTTTGTAGCCTCGAAGTAGTCTTTTGATTCTGCTCCCATTATCATTGCAACAAAGTTTGAGGGAATTTGACGAATGATTACATTCCAATTGCGAACTTTCGCATTGTATGCTTCTCTACGATCAGCTATCCTCTCATTCTGTTCGTCAATTTCTTCCTGAACATTAGCATAAAGTGGGCTTGCTGTCAAATCAGGGTGGTCTTCTGCTACCAAGGAAATCCTTGGAAGAATACTTGCCATCATTCCTTCAGCAGCATTAACCCCTGCGACATTTCCATTTTGTGATGCTGTTGCTGCTGCCATTCGTGCCTTAGCAAATTGCTCAAACAGGTCTTTTTCAACACCTTTGGCAAAGCCTTCAGCCGCGCGAGCCATGTTTCCTAAGGAATCATATCTTTCTTGTAGAACAACGTCAATATTTGACCATGCATTCTCAACTTCTTGCTCCATTACAATTAGACGATTGTAGGTGGCGAAAAACCACAAACCAATCAGAACAATAGAAACTATGACACCTATCAGTATCGGGTCCATGAAATTGCGTATAACCGGGGGGTATTGAACCTTGACCCAGCACATTTTTCCTTCAAATTACATTCCAAAGACCATTATCAGAAGAAATATTCCCTGATTTTTCTAGTGCAGTCAAATGTGAAATAGTCTGGTCTAAGGCTAGTGCTGGATGTGCATCGGGTGTATCTTCATAGGCCTCTTTAGCAATTGAATTCACATCGTTAAACCCACCTTTCACAGCATCAAGAACCCTTGAGTGCCGTGCCGTTCTGTGTTTGATATATCTTGTCAGAAGTTTGTCAGGATTGGCAACCAAGGGCCCATGTGCAGGGAATAGCAACGGGGGGGATAGTCTGCGAATTCTTTCAAGTCCTGTAAGATATTCATTCATGTCTCCATCTGAAGAAGGAACTAGTATGGTTCCAAACATTACTGCGTTGTCTCCACTGATAATTCCTGCATCACCAACCAAGCAGATATGTCCGGGACAGTGCCCTGGCGTTTCAATAACATTCCAGATAATTCCATCTAAATTTATTGTGCCACCTTCTTCTAAAACCTTGTCTGAATCACAATTAGGAATGAAATCTAGCGTTTCTTGACTAGCCCAAATTGGAGCCTGATAAAATTGAGAGATTGCTGAAATGTCTCCTATGTGATCCGGATGTTTATGTGTGAAAACAGTAGCAATAATTTCGCTTCCAGAATCATGAATTTCTGATACTTTTTTTTCTAGTATTTTGAGAGATTCAGATGATTTAGCGGCCGGATCTACTAGAATCCGAGGGCCGCTGGGAACACCGAGAACGTAGCAATTAGTGTGTGTTGAGGGAGGTAGGGTAGTTGTTGGAAGTGGGACACACTCAACACCTGGTGCGAATTCGATTATGTGATATCCACTAGGTGGATTGATTGCAAGTGACTTGAATCCTAAATCTACAATGTCTCTAATCAGAGTGACTTGAGGTGGAGCTAATCTGATTTTATTTACCAACCAAGAATTTAGTAATTCATCAGGCTTCCACCATCTAAATTCATCAAATTCAGAAAGACCAGTTGGAAATGTTGGCTCCACTTTCGAGGAGCCTAAATTGACATGATAGAAAATATTTGAAAATCTAATCGGAGCAAGAGGCGGTGTGGTGCGCTGTGACACTATATTTGCTTCAAATCCACTAACTGATAGTTCTCCAGAGGAAACCAGTTTGGTCCATGCCGACTTATCTGAATTAACTAGATCTTGAAGATACTCTCCAACATGAAAAAATCCGCCATTCCCATCAGGAGCAATTCCTACTTCCTCAACCATCTCTCTTAGTAGTGCAATCATTGAAACTCGGTCTTCTCGTTCTGCTAACCAGTCTGGATTTTCCTCTGCTGCGGCTATGTCCACTCGACTAATTCCACCACCAGGGAATGCCCAGAAATCAGGAAATGCGGGTACCTCTGAAACTCGATGGCACAGTAGTATTTCGAGGCCTTCACCATATCCTCTACTGAGTACTGCAGCAGCCGATGGTCTCGGCTCAGCAACACTTCCTGTTGGGAGAACAACCCCCTCGGGCAACTCAGTCACAAACTCACGAGGGGGTTGTGGGCTTCAATACAGCCCTCACGTCAAACTCAAGACCCTCCTATCCGAGCGCCATTCATGTTTGAGACCGTTACTCTAGGTCACACCAATGTTGTGACAGGGCAGATGGAGCATGAAATTGAGATGCCAAGATTTGGTCTAGGAGTATGGCAGATGTCAGAAGGTGGAGAGTGTAGAAACGCAGTACTGCATGCAATTCAGTCCGGCTATCGCTTGATAGATACGGCTCGCGCATATTCTAATGAAACTGAGACGGGTGAGGCAATTAGAGAAAGTGGAATTCCACGAGATGAAATCTTCGTGGTTACTAAATTACGTCGAACTCATGCAGTAAGTTATGAGTCTGCGTTGGAAAATTGTCGTAGCAGCCTCGATATGCTTGGTCTAGACAGTATTGATCTGTATCTTGTCCACGCTCCTCCAGAAGATATCGAAGCAAGAGCCAGTGTTTGGAAAGGTATGGAAGAGTGTCTTGCACGAGGTTGGACTCGAGCAATAGGTGTGAGTAACTATGGTGCACATCACCTTGATGATATGCGAGCCTACGCTACCATCCTTCCATCTGTGAATCAGGTCGAACTACACCCGTGGAATCAACGACCTGCCCTTCGCGCGGCTACTGAAGGAATTGGAGCAAAAGTCATGGCTTATTCACCGCTAGCGCGCGGACATAAATTGGATTGTGACAGCCTCTCCCAAATATCGTATTCCGTAGACTGCACTCCTGCTCAAGCCGCAATTAAATGGGTATATGATACAGGATCGATTACTATTCCTAAATCGAGTAATCCGGTTCGCATTGATGAGAATTTGGCTAGCCTTTCAATTGATCTTAGTGGAACTGAGAAGTCTTTTGCAAGAATGGAAGAGGTCTATGTTTCTGGATGGAATCCAACTGCAGAACCTTGAGGTTAGAATATGAGAGACCCTGAGACTATTGAAGAGGAATTAGCTCTCTTTGCCGAGGCTATTGAGGCGGGAATAGATCCGTTTCCTGAACCTAAGAAACCGACACCTTGGGCGAAATATGCAACGGCTTGGTTCATGATTATCCTGATGATTTCCTTCGCATCAAAAATTCTCAGCCGCGCCTTGTAATTGAATAGCCTCTAAACATGCCAAAATCGAGTGATTTTACGTATTTTACAATTTAATATTATTTATTTTATAATTTTAAAATTCCTGTTTTACTATCTAAAATTATTGTAAAAACAGACGAAAATCGGGCGTAAAATAGACGAAAATATAGGGTAAAGTTTAAATATGTAGAGGGCGATTATTAATTTATGAAATATACAATAGTTGTTGCAGAAAATATGAATAAACCAGAAAAATACGCTGTATTCAATTACCATAATTGGGACAGACCTTGCTTAATTGAGCAAGTACAAATTCGAATCAAAGATGGTTGGACCCCTATTGGTGGTGTCTCATTCGGAAAACATGAAGAATTTGAGGGAGAAGTTTGGGCACAAGCTATGATCAAAGAAGATAATGAGGAAGAATAATTTCAATATCACTATTCTTCATATTGTGATTTGGTAGTCCCTCCCGGATTTGAACCAGGGTCATGGCATCCAGAGTGCCATATGATGGACCGCTACACTAAGGGACTAGCGACCCACCGAGCAGGGTTCTCTATTTCAACAAAACCGCTTAACTTGTCCTTTGGTTCAAAGGCCTCAAACGCGGAATGAATTGTTTATTTCCTCTAATACATCCTTACTAGGTCGCATTTCATTTTCTGCAAGATCGATGAGTGGTGTTTCAGTTAGATCAAGGGCCTCATCTGCGGTTTTCATTTCCGAATCGTAATGTAACAGACCAGTCACGTGTCTGTTTTCCTTCTCCGCTTCGTGAATTGCTGCAAGAGCTGCGACTGCATCGCTTGGGTCGTGGTCATCTCCAATTGTTTCAAGTCGTAGTGTTGAGCCATCGAAGAGTTTGATATCCTTGAACTCACCTTCAGGAATTTCTACCTCTTCAACAGGAGTGAAGTGAGGAATATAATCAACAGAATGTAATTCATCATCATTGGCTTTGACATAGTTGTATGATCTGTAAGATTCATCATTATTTGCGAAGGTAACACATGGAGAAATGACATCTATTACAGCCATTCCTTTGTGTGATAGTGCGGCCCTCATTAGTGCAGTGAGTTGTTTCTTACTTCCAGAGAAAGATCGTGCTACAAATCCGCATCCAAGGTTAATAGCCATCTTACAGAGGTCAATTGGAGGATTCTCATTGGTGGTTCCTTTCTTTTTCTTCGATCCTTTTTCTACTGTTGCTGAGTACTGACCCTTGGTGAGTCCGTATACACCATTGTTTTCGATAATGTAGACCATATTCAGATTTCTTCTAATCGCGTGAACAAATTGTCCTATTCCAATTGAAGCGGTATCACCGTCACCCGATACTCCAATGAATGTGAGGTCCTTGTTGACCATATTTGCTCCAGTAGTTACGGAAGGCATTCTTCCATGAACTGTGTTGAACCCGTGGGACTTGCCTAGGAAATATGCAGGGGTCTTGGATGAGCAGCCAATCCCACTCATCTTGGCAATAGTTTCGGGCGCGATTCCATTTTCCCAAGCCGCCTGAATAATGACGTTCGAAATCTGATCGTGTCCACAACCAGGACATAGAGAAGACTTGCCTCCGGTATAATCACCCTTAGGCAAGTCAATGACATTGAGTTGAATAGGTCTGATACTCATGCCTTCACCTCTTGTGTTGCTCCAAGTGTTTCTAGTATCATATCCGCATACACTTGTGCTCGAGGTGGCAATCCATCACTATATGCTACACAATGCATTTTGTTGAGTAAATCAGTCGGCATTTCTTTTCGTAGAATACCGTATAGTTGACCATCTCTATTTACTTCAAGAACAATAGTTTGGTCATGTTCCTCTACGAATTTTTCAACTTCTGAATGATATGGTAAGGCACGAACTCTACAGGTACTAACCTTGATTCCAGTAGCCTCAAGGATGTCATCAATCTCTTTGATTGTGTTCTCAACCGAACCGTAGTAGACAACTCCAATTTGCCTTTCTTCCTCATTACGAATAATAGGTGCTGGAAGAAGATCTCGAGCACCATCGATTTTTCGCTTCAGTCGAGAGACTGTTGCATGGTAGACTGCCGGGTCCTCCGAATAGACACCATCTTCATCATGACCTGTGCCTCGGTAAAGAATTGGTTCAAGCCCGCTTCCAGGTAGTGTTCTGTATGGTATTCCATCACCATCAACATCTCGGTAACGTCCGAAGTTTTCGATAGCATCGAGTTCCTCTTGTGTGCGCAATACCTTTCCTCGGTCAAGTGGGAGTTCAGGATACTCAAACCCTGCTGTGACCCACTGGTTCATCCCTAAATCTAGGTCGCTGAATCCAAAGACGAGAGTCTGAAATCTCTCAGCGTAATCAAAGGCTTTCCATCCATATTCGAAGCATTCGTTGACCGTTCCAGGAATCAAGACGATATGTTGAGTATCACCATGGCTTGCCTCGTATAGTAAGGTCAAGTCTCCTTGCTGAGTACGAGTGGGTAGTCCTGTTGAAGGACCAACCCGATTGACATCCCAAATCACTCCAGGTACTTCTGCAAAGTATGCAAGTCCAATGAATTCTGACATTAGAGAAATTCCAGGCCCACTAGTACAGGTCATACCTCGGCCACCGGCCCATCCTGCTCCAATCACCATTCCAGCAGCTGCTAACTCATCTTCAGCCTGAATGACTGCACAGGTAGCACCTCCGTCATCCCCAGTTCGTATTTTCGGAATCCAACTGATTATAGATTCAGCAATCGATGAAGATGGTGTGATTGGATACCAAGAAAGCATGTTAACTCCACCGAATATACAACCTAGCGCAGTAGCCTCGTTGCCATCGATTAGGTATGTATTTGGATTCTTATCTCGAGCCTCAACTACATGTCCAATATTGCAGTCCCAATTCTCTCTAGCAAATGTTCGGCCTTCCTCGATGGCCTGCATATTGAGTTCAATCGCCTTTTCCTTGCCTTTGAATTGCTGAGAAACCGCTGAATGAATTGCCTCAGAATCAATACCAAGAATTTCTGCTAAACCACCTACATAGTACATATTTGCCATCAATCGAGCGAGTTTAGGATTTATCGAACGAGCCATTTTTGTCATTGGCATGCCAAGAACAGTGCAGTCATCCCGTTCGATTGGAAGTTTGACATCTTGATTGTAGATAATTACAGTTCCTGATTCGGCCTTTTCTACATCTGCCACCCATGTGTCTTTATTCATCACAATCTGAATGTGAGTCTTGTCACCTGGGGCCTGATAACCAGCGTCACTAGCACGGATAATGTACCATGTTGGAAGGCCCGAAATATTACTTGGAAAGAGGTTTTTCCCACTTACGGGAACTCCCATTTCAAACATAGAGTGTAGTAGAATTAAGTTCGCCGATTGAGAACCTGTTCCATTTGCAGTTGCGATATTGACTGTGAAATCATTGACGATCTGAGTCATCGTTTTCGGTGTCTCCAGGGGGTCTGAATGCACAGGCATGGTACTTGTGCAACCTGCTGCGAGCGAATTATGGTCTTAGCCGTTCCCGTCTGATAATTCCTCATTGAGTGAGGATTTGCTATCCGTTGCGGTTTTCAAGGGGTGGGTGGTCGCGAACCTCATGCCTCCGCTACCGAGCGACTTGCAAGCCGCCCTAGATAAGGCCCAGAAATTAGTTGAATCTGGCGATTCAGAAATGGCTCTCGGGGTGCTGCGAGATACTGCATGGGATGCGACAAAAACTAATTCTCACAAGGCCCGTGTACTTTCTGCGGCTGCTGATGCTTACATTGCTCGCGGAGAGAGTGAACCAGCCAACCGGAAAAAGCATTGGCAGAGTGCACACAAGAATTACCAAAAGTCATTGAAATTGGAGTCCAGCAATAAGGATACTCGAAGAAACATGAACCGTTTAGCCTCTATGATGGATGAGCAAGCAATTTCTCTTGGTTCAGGCTTTCAGATAATGGATGATGGTAGCCCAACCCCATTAGGTGTATTTGCAATTATAGCAGCTTTAATGGTCTTCCTCGTGGCTTTCAAGTACACCGGAGGATTTCTTGAACAATCCTCTAATTCGTCCTCCTATGAGGTTACAATGACAGTTTCTTATGTTCACCCTGATGACCCTAACAACCGCGTCGAAGGAACAATCGTCATAGAATTGTATCCCGATGATGCCCCAACACATGTTGAGAACTTCCTTTCACATGTCGATGACTCCCGTTATGAATCGACTGTTTTCCATCGTGTTATTGATGGATTTATGATTCAAGGTGGAGATATTGACAATCGTGGCGGTAGTGGTGGTTATGCAGCGAACTTCTATGGATATTGTAATGGTCAAGATTCTGTTGATGACACTTGTGGTGGTTCTGGACAAGATGCTTGGACCATCCCTGATGAGGCTGATAACGGTCTATTGCACAGCCCTGGTGCGCTTGCCATGGCCAAGACGTCCGCTGAGAATACAGGTGGTAGCCAATTTTACATCGTTCCGTCAGACAGTACACCAAGCCATCTCGATGGCATACACACTGTGTTCGGAAAGGTAGTTTCGGGACAAGATGTGGTCGATGCTATCAGCGAGGTTGATACTCCTAACTCCACACCGCAAAATGATGGTAGTGGGGATACTCCAATCGAGAATGTTCGTTTGATTAGTGTCACTCGCAATTGATTGTGGCTGAGATAGCGCACTTGCGCTTGTTCCTCTTGTGGACTAAGGTTCATGGAGGGAGCCCTCGCCGGTCGTAATGCGGGTGTTGCAATGAACGAGGGTGGAGGCTTCAATTCAATTGCTAATTTTGAGAAGCAAGATGGCACTTTTTCCAAATATCACGCACTTTCTGTTTTAGAAAAAGAAGGCATCTGTAGACTAGACGAACTACCGTTCACAATCCGATTATTGCTTGAAGCAGCTCTGCGAAAGTGTGATGGATTTCTAGTTACTAAAGACGATGTCAAACGCATTGCATCTTGGTCTCCAACCATGACTCCTGAAGAGATTCCATTCGCTCCTAGTAGAGTGATTCTTCAGGATTTCACAGGGGTTCCAGCAGTTGTTGATATTGCTGCACTAAGAGATGCTATGGTCGAATTAGGTGGCGACCCAGAGAAGGTCAACCCCCAAGTTCCTGTTGATCTTGTAATCGATCATTCAGTGCAGGTCGATGTTTCTGGTCTATTTCCAGATGCACGCGAGAAAAACTTGGAAATTGAGTACAAGCGAAATATGGAAAGATATCAATTCCTCAAATGGGGACAACAGAGCCTTGACAATTTCCGAGCAGTACCTCCTGGACGAGGAATTGTTCATCAGGTGAATCTTGAATGGATTGCTAGTGTGGCTCGAGAGAATGAAGGAGTTTGGCTTCCTGATACATTGGTCGGTACTGACAGCCATACTACGATGATTAACGGACTTGGCGTTCTTGGATGGGGCGTTGGGGGGATTGAAGCAGAGGCTGTAATGCTAGGTCAGCCAATTTACATGCTACTTCCCGAAGTTTGTGGTTTTGAATTGACTGGTTCTCTAAATCCAGGAGTCACAGCAACTGATATGACCTTGAGAATTGTTGAGATGCTTCGTCAACACGGTGTGGTTGGTAAATTTGTTGAATTCTATGGCGGAGGTCTTGCTAATCTAAGCCTTCCAGATAGAGCAACAATAGCAAACATGGCCCCTGAATATGGGGCTACTTGTGGTTTCTTCCCAGTCGATGAAACTACTCTCCAGTATATGCGCCTCTCAGGTCGAGATGAGAGCCATGTTGAGAATGTCAAGCGCTATTTGTCAGCTCAAGGACTTTTCTTTGATTCAAATTCAACAACACCAAAATATACCTCAAATTTATCTCTAGATTTGTCAACAGTCGAGCCCGCTCTTGCAGGACCTAAGCGGCCACAGGATCGAGTTTCTCTTTCAGACATGAAGTCACACTGGAGGGAGAGTCTGAATGCTCCAGTCGGTCACAGCGGCCATGGTGTTGACTCTTCAAATAATGATGATTCTGCTGCTGTCGAGGGTCGCGGTGTAGAACTTAAACACGGAGATCTTGTAATCGCAGCAATCACCAGTTGTACCAACACTAGTAATCCAAGTGTCATGATTGCAGCTGGACTATTGGCTCGAAATGCACGTGCTGCTGGTCTGTCGATTGCCCCATGTGTTAAGCCAAGTTTAGCGCCCGGTTCAAGAGTAGTAACGGAATATTTTGATGCGGCTGATTTAACAAAAGATCTCGATGCACTTGGATTCAGTGTTGTAGGATATGGTTGTACTACTTGTATTGGAAACTCGGGGCCTCTAGATTCTGATGTCGAGGCTGCAATAGATTCAGGGAATCTCATTGTTAGCAGTGTTATTTCAGGGAATCGTAACTTTGAGGGCCGAATTCATCAGAAAGTCAAGGCCAATTACTTGGCTAGCCCTCCTCTTGTGGTGGCTTATGCGATTGCAGGAACTCTAGATATTGACTTCGCTTCAGACCCATTAGGGCATGATTCCGAGGGTGTACCTGTGATGCTTGCAGATATTTGGCCTTCTGATGAGAAAATTAAATCTACAATGGAGTCTGCAATCAGTCCAGAGATATTTAGGAAAAGATATTCTGACATTCTTGAAGAACCAAAATGGGATGCTGTTGAGAGTAGCCAAAGTGCATTATATCCTTGGGCTGATGAATCAACTTATGTCAGATTACCATCTTTCTTTGAAGGAATTAAAGCCGAACCCGAATCTATTGAACCAGTTGTTGGAGCCCGAGTTCTTCTAAAGTTTGGAGACTCGGTTACAACTGACCATATCAGTCCAGCAGGTGCATTTCCTCATCATGGCCCAGCCGGTCAATATCTCGTATCCAAGGGAGTTGAGCCACGTGATTTCAATTCCTTTGGTAGTCGTCGAGGCAATCACGAAGTTATGATGCGAGGAACCTTCGCTAATGTTCGAATTCGCAATCAAATCGCCCCCGGAACCGAGGGTGGATTCACAACATATTTTCCAACAAATGAGGTGACATCAGTATTTGATGCTAGTATGAGATATCAAGAAGTTGGTACACCCTTAGTGGTTCTTGCAGGAACTCAGTATGGGACTGGCAGTAGTAGAGATTGGGCCGCCAAGGGGACCTTGTTACTCGGTGTGAAGGCGGTTATTGCTACTTCGTTCGAGAGAATACATCGCTCAAATTTAGTTGGTATGGGCGTACTTCCGCTAACATTCCCCGATGGAGAGAATGCTGACTCACTTGGATTGGATGGAAGCGAATCATTTGATATTCCTTCACATGCTAATTTGGAACCACTTTCGAGCATTACTGTGACGGCTACAAAGCAAAGTGGTGAGACTGTCGAATTTGAAGCAACAGTTCGTCTAGATACGCCTGTTGAAGTGGATTATTATCGAAATGGAGGCATTCTCCAGACCGTTCTTCGCAATCTTGCTCAATACTGAAGTTCAAATCATTAGACGCAGTGGGTGAATACGTGACAGACGAAGACAACATCCGTTTCTCGTTCCGCTCAAATGAGCATGATGTCGAGATAGTCATCCAAGGCCCTCCTTCTTGGGTCAATCTTTACCGGGAAAGAATTGGTATGGAAGGGGACATCGGATTTGTCCAAGAAGTTTCAAATCGTGATATTGGAAGTGGTGATGAACAACTATCGGGGAAGGTGGCTAAATTACCAGGACCACCTCCAGATCCTAGCCGATTACCCTCTGTTGTTAGAATCGTAGGGGAATTAGACGTCCTCGCCGGAATGGAAAATATAGGTGTACCCGATAGAACAGAACCTGACCTGTCTGAAATCAGCATATTTCTAGACGAATTGGAGGAGAATCCAGAACCTCTATCCGACAATATCTCAGGTGATCCTTATGCTGAAGCTTGGATTCAATTAGTGATGACTCTCGTTGTAAGAGAACACGGTCACACATCTCTACCAGTTGGCTCAATTGAAGCCCTTTTAGGGGATCGAATTAACCGTACAGGAACCGATTTGCAGATGTTTTTGGATAGGCTCTGGCTATTAGGTAAATTAGAGCGAATTCATGGTGGAATTGAAACACAATATGCACCTAATCCTAGTTGGTTAGAGTCACATTGATTTAGAAAATTCATCAATAACTATCGTGGTTCCTATTGTGGGTAATTGTGCCCTTTCTCACAACAACTCCTAAGGAGTTGCGTCAATCACTACGGGCGAAGGCATAAGAGATAAATGAAATTCGCGTAAGCATGATGTCCACCGCAAAGAACACTACAAGAACCTCTCGAGAAGGTCGAATATCACTTCTTCTCGTAATGTTAATGTTGAGCTCACCGATGCTTTCGCTAGTACCAGCAGCATCGGCTTCACACATTACTCAGTATGCAGTACAGAGAGACCCATCGTACATTACGATCGGTGATTTGGACTGCGACGGTGACAATGATATCGCTGCAGCGAGTTCTATGGGTCACTTCATCAGTGCATTGTATAATGATGGAAACGGAGGCTTTGGGGACAGGCAGGACGTTTTCATTTCGAACAATGATTCACACCGAGCAGGATTCCGTGATACAGCGGACGGAACTCGGGTTTTCATCGATGACGTCGATGGAGATGGAACTAATGATCTGATTTACTATCAACAAAATATACGATTTGTGGGTGGGCCTCATGTTCCCGGAAATTTGACTGTACTTTGGGGAAGCTGTTCTGATAGGGTCAATGCTTGGGACTCTTCTGATCCTATTACCATCAATAATCCCTATCTTACGGATATGGATGTAGGTGATATCGATGGCGATGGAGATGCCGACATAGTGATGAATGTCATGGACGCAGGTGCTACTAACAATTTCATTAGTATTTTCAAGGGTCCAGATCCAGCTCAGATAACTAATCAACAGACAATACCAGTTCCTCTTACCAGTGGAATGTATACCAATCTCTTGCTAGGTCATTGGGGCGAAGATGTTGTTGGTGGAGGAATTCCTGGTGGGGTAGGAGATTGTGAGGATCTTGATATATGGCTACTCAGAACTCCTCCTTACAATGTAGGAGTTGGATACTCAGCAGGACATTACGACAACATGACAGTCCTTGAGTACGATTGTACTCTTGGAACATATCCTAACCCTCTAGATGCAACCGCTAGTGGTGTTCATAATTTCAAACTCGATGCAGAACACAACTATCCTTTGTATGGAATTGACATAGCAGATACTGATGATGATACAGAAGTAGATTTGATTGCTGCTGTTGATGGAATTACTGGAAACATTTCCTATGCAACTAAATCAGGTAGTTCTTGGAATACTCAGAACTATGTTCATTTGGGTGACTATCTAGGTGCTTCAATCACTATCTCAGATGTTAACCGTGATGGAAACGTTGATTTCTTCGTTCCAACAGAAGTTACACTAACTCGTCTGCAAGACTCAAGTGCTCAAAACCAAACCTACCTACTGGTAGACAACCTACGAGAGATTAACACAGTGGAGATTATTCTCGCTAACCCAAGTGGGACTGGATATCTCTCGTCCCTGTCCTTCAATGTAGGCCGCCGTCCAACAATGGCCGTACCTGGTCAATTAGCCGGTGGCGATGACAGTGCGTTTGAGATTGCTATCGGTCAGAGAGACCGCTCTTACCGATTCGCCAACAGTGCTATGTGGCTAGACACACAAGGTTGGGCAGGAGCAGGTGATTTCCTTTCCGTTCTTTCATTGGATAATCAAGACGTAGGAATCACTGAGGTTTCGATAGCACCTGCTGCCTATGATCCTGCAACTGGACAAGCGATGATAGGGGAAGGTAATCGATTCGTGAATTTAACAGTAAAGAATACTGGACTGAATCCAATAAGTGGTTCAATTAATGTGGATCTTGAAGTCAAGGAAGTAATTGGTGGAATCGACACCCTAGTCTATTCTAACGACTTTGAGGGCAACATTGACAATGCTAACTGTGCATCATGTACTCTTACTTCTAAATCATACACAGGAGAATATGGTTCAGGTTCTTCTTCATGGCATGAGGAATGGAATGCCACAGTCGATTCAAATGGTTCAGCAACTGATGGTTGGTGGGAAGCTGATTCTAATCCTACCACATATATGTGGGCTGGAATGGACCATAATGGTGAAGACAACGATTCTGGATATTACAACAATATGGATGAAGCATTCATCATTGAAAATGTGGATTTAACAGGTTCAGATGCAGCATACCTAGATTTGGATTTAATGTGCAGTGCAGCATTTTTCGAACTATATCTTGCAGAACAATACTCAGTTGTTGAGAGGTGGTTGTATGAGGATTCTTGTGGTATTGAGGTATGGAGCGATGGTAATGGATGGGAACAAGTATTTTTCACAGGTGGATGGGATAACGAACGATATTTCCGTCTGTATACCCTTGGTCAAGACCCTGAATACAACACCTACAACGGTAATTTCTACACTAACACAGCAAGTGGTTGGCTCAATTTCAGTGGTGACAACGCAATTGATCTGACTAGATATGCGGGCGAGATTGTAGATATCCGATTCCGTTTCCGTAGTGGCTTAATGGGTAGCGTAGGCCCAGATGGGTCCTCTCAAGATACTGGCCTCGATGGATTTGCTTTCGATAACATTTCAATTCGCAAAACAGATGTGCAATTTGGAAGTCAGGAGACCATTAGTCAGCAACTAACCTTCTCCAACATGGCTGCAGGTGCTACTGAAGAGGTCTCCCTAACTGCAGATTTTATTGATAACACGACTTACTACATCAAGACGGCTCTAACAAATCCGTCAGGATTTGACAATGCTGATGACACCAATGATGAAGTAAAGTTCCAAATTACTGTGAAGAATCTCTTTGATCCTGGTGTAGCAGAGGAACCTTGGGTCAGTCTTGAAAATGGTCTGAAATATGCTTCAGGGGACCGTGACATTGAGATCCGCGTACAGAATTATGGAAACACAATAACTGATTTCAGATTAGAAACTAAGATTCAGAATGCTCTACCTGATTTGGTTGCGATTGAGGATTTCTCTGGTTTAGAACCAATGTGGAGTGATGATGGCAATGAGAATGGTTCACGGCTTGATGATACAAGTGGTGACCATCCAATGCTACCTCAAAGTCGAGGTGTCTTCAATTCTCATGCTTATTGGCTTGGGGATCCAGATACTGGATATGGTGACGAGTGGAATGAAACCTTGAGTCTTGAGCCTGTCCAGATTGCTACTGGTGGCGACTTCACTTACCTTTCATTCGATTACTTTGCAGAAGGAGATTATCTATCGGACAGTGAGGGTAATATCCTTGCAATTAGGGATGCCGCCAACCTTGAGGTTCAATGGTCAAAGGGTGGTGAATTATTCACAGGGAATGTTTGGGGTAGTTGGACTGACTTAAACGAAAATGGTATTCGTCCATTCGAAGCCTGTGAGGATTTCGATCAAAATGGAAGATATGACGAGGTTGAATACTTCGGTGATCACTCCGACAGATATGAATCAGTGGTTTGGTTTGACTCAGAGAGCCTTGTTAAATCCGTAATTGTCGACTTTACTCACATCACTCTGCTGAATCAAACCTCAAACAGTAGTTTTGACTGGAATGTAGAATGTACTGATCTTTCAGGTTCTGAGGTTACTCTAACTTGGAGGTTCCAATCAAATGGAGATGGAGTCAATGGAAACGCAGGTCTAGCAGGCTTCGCAATTGATAATATTAGATTTGATGAATTTACTTTCGAGAACGATGGAACTTACTTCAATAATGTCAGTGGCTTAGATGCTGCTGAGAAGGAAAAGGTTACAGTTGCAACGCATGATTTCCAGGCCGGAATTTATCGTATAGATTCAACAACTCTTTTCGACAACGATATTGAAGGAACTTCCTGGTATAATATGTCTGAAATTACCACTGCAAATAACCATACTCAGATTATCTTCAGTATTGCAAGTGCTGATATCACCCTGATGCAACCTGATATCCTTGATTGCGTCTCTGATATCACATACAAGTGTGTATACTCGATAGATGATTCTTCAGAACACAGTTTCTCAGTTCCTTTGCTTAACGGTGTTATTGCAGGTGAATATGAATTAAGTATGAAGATTGTAGATATGACTACTGGACAAACCGTGTTTGAGGGAGCCGATGATAACTCACCTCACGAACTTGACCCACACCAGAGGGATTGGGCGAATTGGAGCAGTCCATATTCAGACTGGTACGATGGTCATGAGTACAATATTAGCTTCTTTGCTACATTAACTGAGGACGGAGAACGTTCAGGAAATGATCGATATTTCGAGATTGAATTCTTTGACACCATTGATGTCGCCATCCTCTCGAATCCAACAGATCAGAATCGACTCCAAAGAGTAAAACAAGACCTAGAGTCAATGGGCATGTCTTACACCCAATTGTCTGTGAGTGATTGGGAGCGCTACGCGACTGAAGATTGGCTAGACCACTATGAGAAGATTCTACTACCTTGGCAGACTGATTACAATGTAGTCTATGGTGAGTACTATGAGACTCTCGCTGAGACTAGAGATTCAGATGGTTTGTCTGTAACTGAAATTCTTGAAGCCTACATGGTTAACGGTGGCACTCTTGAGATTCACCTAGGTCCATACCGAAACGAGTACCAGCCTAATCGCCTACCTTTCGGAATGGATATAGCAATGCGAAATCAATGGAACAATACTGTAACTTACGATGATTTGGTAATCACCGATGCTTATCATCCATTATTGAACAATGTCGACACAGCAGCATTTGCTGGAATTCACGGGGGCTCCCATGTAGCCCTAGCTGGACTTGATACTGCGCAGGTCCAATTCGATCAGATACCACAAGTATGCGGTGGCCGAATCAGCGATCCAGTTGGTACATTCCACACTTTGATGCGAAGCGAGTCATTTGACACTCAATCATTACTGTCAATATGTAATCGAGGAGCAGGTGGAATGATTGTTACCACTCTTGATGTTGAGAATCCATCCGTATCTCAGCCATATGGTGGCACATCTATGCCTCTACTATCGAACATGCTGGCATATCAAGTGACACCATATCCTACTTCTTTCGGAATTGCCGGAGACGGCTTTGACTTGACTGTTAATGACGAGGCTCCATCACTTGACACAGTGACTGGTGCTTATTCTACAATGTACATCAAATCAAATTCTGATTTATCATTCTCATTCTTAACATCTGATTCATCAATTAGTGATTCAATTATTGCAGATTGGACTTTGACTTCTACTGATGAGAACAACTCAGTTACCGGATGGCAAGGTGAAATTGTAGATTATGGTGAAATAAGCCACATCCAACAAAACAGCCCAAGCATTCCTACTCCAGGTACATTCTGTGTAGGTGATACAAGTTCATCCACTGGTTGTCTTATCGGTGCTGAGTGGTTACTGACTCTATACCTGCATGATGATTCCGGACACACTAGAATTACTTACATCCACCTTGTTACAGATGACACTCTTGCTGATGAATTCCGCCCTAATGCTGAACTTAGCCTGATTGAGGATTCAGTTACCGATGAGTATGTAACTCTTGATGATACAAAGGAAGTTAGTGGCATAGATTGGCCAGTTTACCGTGTTCGATTGACTGACACTGGTGATATCAGTTTGAACTTCGATGCATCCATGTCTAATGACGCTGATGCACCAGAAGGAGAACGTGGAATTGAGATGTTTGAGTATCGTGTATTCTTCGATTATCCTGTAGATAGTGATAATCCAACTTTAGTAGGTCACGAATATCAAGTTCCAGATGCAGCAGGTGGTGACACCTGGTCGTATGTGTTCAGAAACTTGACTAGTGATGGTTCACTTGAGAATCAAATCCGTCTTGAGTTAATTGTTTATGATAGAGCTGGAAAACAGTCTGAGAAGGCGAGGATGTACTTTATCGTCGTAGGTGAAGACTTTGGAGATGAACCTCCTGTTGTTGACATTACATCACCTAGGTCCACCGATTCTCAAGATGGAGATCTTGTAACCATCAGTGGTGTTGTTACCTCTGGAGCTGAGAATGGCGTAATGATAGAAGTAGCATTTGATGATAGCCTATTCGATGGCTCTCCAACTGTTCAAGCAACTCAGAAAACTCTTGGTAAGTATAACTCAACAGTAGTCCCTCTGAGTGATGGACAATCATTTGCCCTAACGCTCGATATAACTGATTTGTACAATGTTTATGAATCACTAGATGATGAAAATATAATCGGTTCAAATCCAACTGTATATTGGCGAGTCGTGGAAGGTGATGGGGAAAGATACACCTTAGACTATGAATTGACCATTGATTTGTTACCGCGTTACAGTGATCCTTGTATTACAAATCCAGATGCATCTGGTTGTGAAAAATCGAGTGGTAATTCAATGACATTAGTGTTTGTAGCAATTGGTGCAGTACTAATTCTAGGAATTGTCGGAGTCACATTAGTAATCAGATCTCGTGGTAAGGATGATGTCGGTGACACTGTAGAGCAATTCGGCGGTGTTGAGCAGATGGATCCTGTAGAGGCATATGTGCAGCAGATGGTTGGTCAAGGATATGCTGAAGCTGATGCTAGACAATATGCAGAGCAATACTACGCTGCTTACTATGCGCAACAAGGTAAAGGCGGCGGCAATTGATAGCCTCCCTCAATAGGGGGCTTTGAAGCCGCACCTTGAAGAAGCGGTGGCAACCGGCATATTGTATGGGTAATGCTGACCGATACACAGTGGCTGACATTTCTCTAGCCGAAGCAGGCGGGTTGAAGGTCGCTTGGGCACGAAGTCGTATGCCCGCATTGGCTGCATTGAGAGCCAAGGCAGAGGCCGAGAAACCCCTAGAGGGCCATAGAGTAGCAGGCTGCTTGCATGTTACCAAAGAAACAGCAGTTCTAATCGAAACTATCGCTGCTGCGGGTGCTGAGATATCTTGGTCTGGATGTAATCCGTTATCTACTCAAGATGATGTTGCTGCTTGGCTTGCTACCCAGGGATACAGCGTTCATGCTTGGTATGGACAGAATACGGAGGAATTTTACTGGTCAATTGACAAAACTCTAGAGATGAATCCAACTATGACTTTGGACGATGGAGCGGATTTAATCTATCGTGTACATTCTGAGTATCCTCATTTAGCTGATGGAATTGTAGGTGGTACTGAAGAAACCACAACAGGAGTACATCGATTGCGAGCAATGGGAGAGGCTGGAGAACTTCGATATCCTGTAATCGCAGTAAATGATGCGACTACCAAATGGGATTTTGACAACGTTCATGGTACTGGCCAATCAACTCTTGACGGCATTATTCGCGCTACTAGCGTTTTGCTTGCTGGAAAGGTATTCGTTGTAGCTGGATATGGTCATTGTGGCAGAGGTCTTGCAATGCGAGCTCGTGGGATGGGTGCTAATGTAGTCATAACCGAAATAGACCCTATCGCGGCTCTAAAGGCTGTAATGGATGGTTTTCGTGTGATGAAGATGGATGAGGCAGCGAAAATAGGAGATGTTTTCTGTACAGCCACTGGAATGAAGGATGTTATCATCGGAAGGCACTTTGATTCGATGAAGGATGGTGCAATTGTTTCCAATACAGGTCACTATGATTGTGAGATTAATATCCCAGATCTCGAAAGTCGAGCAACTAATACTTACATTATTAGAGATAATAATGAGGCATTTGAGTTGAGTGATGACAGAACAATCCATCTTCTTGCACGAGGTCGTTTAGTCAATTTAGCAGCAGCCGAAGGCCATCCTAGCGAGGTTATGGATATGTCATTTGCAAATCAATTTCTTTCATTGTGTCGCTTAGCGGCCGAAGGTGAACAATACGAAAATATTGTTTATGATATTTCATCGACTCAGGATAGTGAATTAGCGGCATTAAAATTGGCAACAGAGGGTGTTAGTATCGATACTTTGACTCCAGAACAAATCGCTTACGCAAGCGATTATAGCGCTGGGACCTGATTTTGAAAATCACTCAATCTTCGATGGTATCAAATTCGACTGATTCATCCTCATCTTCGTTCCACCAACCTGAATCTTGTTGTTCCCAATTTGGTAGATTCGGTGTCCATTTTTGATTCAACTTTTCATCTACTTCGACAATCTTCTCAATTCTTTCCTGAAAGGCAATAGTGCGCTTGCCTAAGATTGAATTGTAAAGTTTACTTCCTCTAATTTCATCTGGAATACAAACTCTCCCGGTACTAGTTTCAACATCTAGAGCCCTATCAAGATCCATTGCGTGTCGATTCAGTTTCTGTAATAATCCTGAGGATAATCTACTGATGCCCCAAAAGAGTAACAGAATGATCAGGAAAACAATTAGGAAGCCCCATTTAGTGTTGCCAAGCAAAGTCATTGAAAATGTTCCAAGCAAGAATACGATAGGCGCTACAAAAGTCAAGAGAAAGAATGTTTCAGATAGTGGTTTCCTTGTTTTCATTCGGTCAATAATCTCCCATCTCTTATGTTTTGGATTCTGTGGTCTGAAAACATCATCCTTTTCCATATTTGCTGCATTTGCAACCATTTTTCTTACAGCATCCATTCTGAATAATTGTCGATTATCAGGAGTATCCATCTCAGGGCTGAATAGGATGTCTAATAATTTTCCAGCATCGTCATAATTTCCTATTCTGATGAGTACACCAATTTGCTCAATTAGGGGTGTGACCTCTCTTGGAGCAACCTTTCTTCTTCGTTCCCACCATTCAAGTGATTCTTCCATCATCCCTAGATGGTCTACGAGTAATGCTCCTCCTAGTATCCATGCATCTCTACGTTCGGGGTCGATTCTGACAACATTTTGTAGTGCAGAAAGTGAGATGGCTGCCTGAGGAAGACTAGGCTCCTCTGTTTTACCTCGTCTTACAGGAGGTAGTGAAAGTCGTGAAATCATGAACCAAGCATCTGAATGATCCGGATCTATCTTAGTGACCTCATGAGCTAGAGATTTAGCATCTTCAAATTCACCGGCTTCTTCTTGCTCGAGCGCGTCAATCCAAAGCATCTCCGCGCTCTTCGCCATAGCCATTGCTCAGGCTTTGCTAAGATGAATGCTCGGGTCGAGAATCTTCGATTGTATGATTGAATTTTGGTAATAATTCTCATCTTCTACCGCTACTTCTACCGGGCCTATTTCGACGGTTTCCGCCTCCGGTTGGCCCACGGAATCCGCCCCTTCTAGGTCTATTCGCACTACCAGGGCTTCTTCCTCTCGAATTTCCACCTTGTCTAGAATCTCCATCTCGGAATCCTCTACGGTCTCCGCCTCTTGGACCTCTTCGGTCGCCTTCTCTTGATTGTTTTCGAGGAGGCCTATCCTTGCTGTCCTGCCTATCCCTATTGCTGCGGCCACCGCCTCCACCACTAGGCTTGTCGGCTTCACAGCGATTGCATTTATTTCTGAATGCAAAGTTTGAGTTCTTACATTTTGGACAAGTCCAATCTCCACCGCGATTTCCATCACTGCGATCTCTTCCTCTTCCATCACCGCGATCTCTTCCTCTTCCATCACTGCGATCTCTTCCTCTTCCATCATTTCTGCCTCTTTGATGATTTGAGCCACCACCACCTCCTTGTGGTTTTGCGGTTTCACAGCGGTTACATTCAGTTCTGAATGCAAAGTTAGAATTCTTACATTTTGGACAATCCCAGTCGCCTCCACGGTTACCATCTTGTCCACCTCGTCCTCTATCTTGTCCGCGTCTATCTCTATTGCCTCCGCGGTCGTATCCTCCACGACCACCATCTCTTCCACGGCGACTATCTTGTCGATCAAAGCGTCCTCTATTTTGGTCGCGGCTGCGTCTCTCACGAGGTGCGATTTCTACTGGTGAACCTATTGCGCTAGATGCATCTATGTCTCCAACTAATGGATGAATGTGGATTAGAGCTCTGTCCGGGGCTCCAATTACGGTATTTACTCTTCCAAGTGGCTTACCACCGATTACACGAATCGATGCCCCGAGGCGCGGAGCTCTTCCTTCAAATGCAACGAGAAGCCCACCTTCGTGAGATTCACTCTCGACGCTTCCGCTAAAGCTCATGACTTGAGCCGCGTCGGCCCGAGTATATGAGTGCGGCAGATGCTGCGAGGATAAGTCCAGGCAGCCCCATTGCTGGAAGTGAAAAGCCAGAATCAGTAGTATCTGGTTCTTCTATTATGGGCTCAGGTTCAGCAAATAGATGAGTATTGTCAATGACGCGCTGTACTTCATTACAAAGTTCCGATTCATCACATCCCCTCACCACTACTGTGTGTGTTCCTTCAGACCAAACTGAGAAGTCAATCATAGGTGTTGACCAAGAATTTCCATTTACAGTCACCTCCCCAGTAACTCCACCATCAATAAGTAGATTGAATGATACTGATTCTCCATCGGGGTCACTAAATACACCATTCATCGACCATGAATTTCCATCCCAACCTTCGGAATTAACTACGATAGATGGAGGTGCCCCGGTCTTGATTATTCCAAGGTCATAGAACTCTTCCATGCTATACACACCATCTCCAGTCACTTCGACCCAAACATATGCTGGACCTGGTACAGTACCTGATGCGTCAACATCAACAGTAATTTCAGACACAAATAGTGAAAATGGACCTGATGAACCTTGGCTAACTCCAAATTCAGAGGTTAATCCAACTAATACACTCAATTCTGGCCATCCTGAAGTCGGACTCATAGTTATTGGATGAGGGTCTGAAAGTTCTGTATTAGTAGTTGAAATTTGGAATGGCACTCCTACATTCCAAGACCTATTTCCTGAAGATTGTCCTGCTTGATCTATAGCCTCACATGTAACTTCTCCAGCCTCACCTCGAGGGACATCCATTGACAAGTCACGATTTTCAATTTGGATATTCAGCCCTGCATCCCCTCTGCAATTAATTGTCAATGAAGAAAGAGCGGCTTCATCCGAAAACCAGTTCTGCATTTCCTGCCAATTGGCAATCACTTGTTGTCCGCCACTGCTTTTTGGGAACCAAGCATCATCTTCCGGTGCCGATTCAGTCCAGGCAGGAGGATTGTCGATTGGTATCGGCGCAGTGGTGAAATCAGCGAATAGGTCTTCTCCAATTGGCCAAATAGGCATATTCGGCTCAATTGAATAAGTTAGACTACCATCGTCATTCTCAATCAGTTGATACGAGCTTGAAGCATCTCCTAAACAAGTACCTCTCAGGGGGGCTTCTCCTGCATATTCATCGATTTCAACTTCTACATTACGCCCTTCGCATTCTTCCCACATATCTAGTCGAAGTTCTTCAGTATGTGGGAAATGGAAATTGTATACTATATTCGACAAGTTAGAGGCATTGAATGCAATGGTGAATTCATCAGGTGAATTGATATTATTAATTGTCAAGGAAGCATTTAGCCAAAGCATCAATCTGCATTCATCTATTTCTGCAGTCGCAGCTATATTCGTATCACAGTCTCTATCTGAGTTGGGAACTACTGGTATCTCAACACAGTCGCTACTACTACCCCATCCTGAACACGAACGGACTTGAGAGTGATCTTCGGGAACAAGATTCCACTCTTCGACCAATACTTCATCCTCAGTCCAAGAGATGTTCTTCCAATCTGTACCTACACCACCCCGGTGAGGGCCACCATCTCTCATTCCAATTCGTGTTAGCGTGTGCTCGACACACTCGGAAGCTATGGCTCGAACACCTTCTCTCTCATCTGTGGAAATCCATCCATCATCTCCACTAGGATATACCTCTGCTACAAATGTGTCAAGGTTTGTTCTGACAATATCCGCAAATGTACCATTTACCCAAGCTATCGCGTGGACATCAGCCGATTCCCAATCCGAAGCGATTTCAACCTCAAAAATAGCGCTTGAATAATCGAACATATCCTCGAAGGTAATAGAACTGCATCGCTCTTCAAGAGTTGGTCCTTCAAGTTGTTCACGGGATTCATTATTCGCTGGAAGTTCATTACTAGGGGCGCTCATTGGAACCCACGAAGTGACCATTGCGAACATGGCAATTAGGACGGCCATCTGCATCACACTACGGCGCGTCATGCCTCCGGCGTGCAATAGTAGACGATATTGATATCGGCGTCGCGTTAATTCAGAATTCAAGTCAATAATCAGGCTTCGTATGCCTCTACCATCATTCTGACGGCATTGTTTACCTCAATATCTCCATCAAGTAATTTTCCTAATGAACTCAGAAATGGCACTTCCATACTAAGGGCATTTGCTCTTTTGAGAAACATCCGAGTTGCCCTAACTCCTTCTGCAACCATGTGCATTTCACCTAATGCAGTCTCAAGTGATTTTCCAGAACCTAACTTTTCACCTAGAGTTCTGTTTCTTGAGCGTGGGCTTGTCGATGTTACGTAGAGATCACCGATTCCTGCTGGACCGAATGCAGTAGAGGATTCTGCCCCCATTGCCGCGAGTAATCGAATGCCCTCGCTAAAACCAGCCAAAACCAAGGCAGCCTTCAGATTGTCACCACCAATTCCATCTCTTAGACCATCTACAAGACCACAGGCAAGAGCTACTGTGTTTTTGTATGCGCCCCAAAGTTCAGCTCCAATCACATCATCAGTTGATGAGAGTACTAGAGTTTCTGTTGAGAGCCGTTCTGAAATTCGTTCAGCAACAGATTTGTCGTGACAAGCGATTATTGCGCTAGTCACAACCCCTCTAGCAACTTCAGGAGCGATTGTTGGCCCAGTTAGTACAATTACCGGATTAGATTTACCAGCATTTTCTAGACGGGCTTCAATTTCAGGAGAAATCATTCCTGATTCACTCTCTTCTGTGGGAGCCAGACCTTTGGCTAAATCGAGAAGAACATGCGAAGGCCGTAGTAAGGGAATTAAATCGTTAACAACAGAAAGGATAACTCCGCTTGGAAGAGCGATTACAAGAATCTCACAAGTCTCTGTGACATCAGATAATTCCATCGTCACATCTAGATTGGGAAGTTCGTAACCTGGCAGATATTTGTGGTTCACATTTTCAGTCATCAATGACTCATAGACTTCCTGTTCGATGGTCCAGCCCATGACGTTGTGACCGTCCTCGCACCATACTTTGGCTAGGGCGGTTCCCCAGTTGCCTAATCCAAGAACCCCTATTCTAGCCATATGCTCCCCTGAATCGCCTCGCCTCGCGCCTTCATTAAGACCCTATGGGGTCAGGTTCGCCTTCCGTTGGATTCTTGAGGTGTATTCTAACCGTCCGGAATAAGCAGGGGTACCCGAGTGGTCAAAGGGGCTGGGTTTAGGTCCCAGTGCGTAGTGCTTCGCAGGTTCAAATCCTGTCCCCTGCACCATTTTTTATTGACGGCATAAATCCTATTGATTAGGCCCCTGCTGGCCCATTGTGGATGGGCAAGTTGAACAGCCTACTGTGGGAATGTCACAGTTGAAACTGGCTGCATACATAATGACCGGAATAATCCTATTAGCTAGCATTGCTGGTGTGGGTTTTTTCATTACGGTCAAGGCTCTCGTCGAGATTGAAGTTAAAGAGGACTTCATGAATCAACCCCCGATGTCTTGGGCGAACTCTACTTCTGTTGTAGATGACATAGAAACTCTATCTGATTTTGGATATAGGAAAATCGACACAGTAGCTCATGCGAATGCAGGAGATTTTGTTCAATTTAGATTCGAAGATTTGGGTTATGAGGTTGAAGTACAGGAATTTACTACAGAATTATGTCAAGATTGTCGGAATTATGTTGCAACAATGGAGGGGCAAGATCCGGACTCTTGGATAGTAGTAGGAGGCCATTATGATGCTATCTGCTATAGTCAGCAAATTGTCATAGGTATAGAATATCCAGGATGTACCTCTGAGGGTGCTTATGATGATGCAACAGGTACTGCATCGGTTCTCGAACTTGCTAGACTAATGATGGAATGGCAAGAAACATTCCAAGATTATCAAAAATCCAATGATGAAGACCTACTATTTCCGTCTATTGACACCAGACCAAAGCACACTTGGAAGTTTGCAGTTTGGGACTATGAGGAATGGCAGGGCAGCGGTTCTCCAGAAGGAGCTGGGTACGGTAGTGAGACTTTCGTCACTACGCTGCCTGAGGACGTAGAGATTGCCACATACATCAATCTCGACATGTATGGGCTCAATTGGCCAGTTGAGACCCAATTGGTAAGCCAACTCAGCGGCTGTGATGAGGATTACTTTCACCTCTACTTGTTCACATCCCCTGTCGACGATTGGTCGTATTACGAGGACAGAGGTCTGAATGTAACCGATGAGATGAGAGAGGAGGCATCGGATCTACAAGATAGGCTGGGTTTTGTGATGTATGACGAACTTGATTATCCAACAGAGTGGGTTGTTGTAATGGACGATACCAAGGGCAATTCAGACCACTACAATTTCATTTCACGAGGTTGGCCTGCAACTTGGTTTCGTGGTATGCATGAGTTCTTGCAAGAAGGAGATGATACATGTGAGCAGTCTCCCAAACATGCCCCTACTGACAGAGTTGACGTTCTTTACACATTAGCTGGTGGACGTGGCGGTCTTGAGGCGGGTATGCAAACAGGTCTCAATGCTCTAACCCTGCTAATGTGGTCCGATGTTACCGGAAATTGGGAATGAATAATGCCGCCCTATAATTCATAAGAGTCCGACTAATCCAATGTTTCATGACAAGAGCGTTTGCTTTGTTAGCTAGCCTGTTCCTAGTGATGACCCCTCTAGCAGGATGCCTAGAAGAATCTGACATTGATCAGTTTCTTGATGACATACTAGGGTGCATGGACGAGAAAGCCGAGAACTATGACGAGAATGCTACTGTTGAAATGTTAGAGGATTGCATTTACCTAGTATCAGTAGACACTTTCATGGATGAAATTGAAAATTCCATGGAAATTGATAAAATGTTAGAAGAATCACCCAAAGCGGGTTACTCATTACATATTACATCCTCTGGATATAACGAAGAACTAGGTAGCGATATTTCCATGAATATCGAAAAAACAGTTATGGCCGATATTGGTAATTCATCAGCATACATTAGAGAACTTACTGAAGTCACAGGAATGATAACTATTGACTATTCTGTGACACAGGTCGGCGAATCAATCAATGTTAAATCTTCAATTTCTGGAATGTTTGCAGGCGGTGGAGAGCCATACAACACTCTAACAAGAGATAACAATCCAGATATCATGCAATTGATTCAATCAATTGAGGAATCTGATGATTCCGTTCCTGTTGATGATCTAGCACTAGATCCTGAAATCTCTGAGGATGCAAATTACAGTGTTTCATGGGATTCAGCAGAGTCAAAACATGTCCTCTCTATTAATTGGTATGAAGACGAGACTGAACAGGATGTTACTATGACAATATCTCTTTCAGAGGATGAACAATTAATTTCTTATCTAATGGTTAGCAAAAATGTAACCTCAGAATCTTCGATGCAATATACAGCAATGTGGGGCGATGCAATCATCATTGAGATTGATGAAAACCTTCCAAGGACCGCTTTACCCATTTCCTGGGATTACGATACAGAATCCGAGGACAACTGGGACGATGGCGATGACTCGGACGGCAATAGTTCTGAATGGTCAATGAACCACTTCTGGGGCTGTGGATTGGTCAATGTCGATTCCACCACCTTAGACGATTGGGAGAATGAAACAATCATCGATGCAATCTCCGCACACCCTGAGTTCCCAGATTGGTGCGGGGAAGTCGTCGGTGTCGATGATTTACCTCCAGAAATTAGTGATGGCGAGCCGGGTTTTGACTCCCCTCAGATGCGCTGGGCCAGTCTCGATGAAGATGGTCAAGTTCAATTTGTCACTGTGAGTCAGGACACTTTCAAGTTGGAATATCCATTCATGTCTGAATCAGATTGTGAAATGTATGGTCTTGTCTGGGATGAAACAGATTCTCTCTGCGGTGACCACGTCCCCATCTGGATGGATATGGACGATACCATACAGGTCGTTCAGTGGCCAGATGGTGAGATGGAATACATCCGATACGAGGTGAATGGAGATCACATGTTCATCGGCTTCCTAAACCCAACAATAGAGGAGCCCATACCAGACCCCGTAGATACGGTATTGCTAGTTAATTCATCTCAAATTTTCAATGCCCCAATCTCTGAATTTGAGTTCAGGGCTCTTGATTGTAGCGCGGCCCCTGACCAAGTATCTGATGAGGGGGAGAATCTTGGTCCGAATGTTGATGATTGTGTTGTAATTCATTCAGATACATTGACCACCCTTCCAGTAACTTGGAATTTTGAAGATGAATCTTGGTTTTCCTTCTCCTATTCTGACAATGATGATGACGGAATGATTTCATCTGGTGATGAACTATTACTAACCAATGGTACTCAATTGCCAATCTACTTCGAGGTTTACGATACATGGGCAGAAGAGTATGTCTCCCAATCAAAGGCAGTAGCTCCAGACCTTCCTGGATTCGGCGCCATTATAGCAATAATTTGCTTGATTGGAGCCTCATTATCTTCTCGAAGAGATTGAAGACACCGTTTGACCAGTCTCGGATTCCTTTAGGAATCCGGAATCGCCGACCGTCGAGTTCATGACCCCGACTAGTCCTCTAAGAATCGTGACCGCGGTGAAACTCACTGATGAGACTGAGAAAGATAGTCTCGACAAAGAGTTGGATATCATCCGCCAGCGCCGTGAGGGTGACAAGAGATTTTTCAGAGGTGCGTTCGAAGATTACACACTAATTGTTGGAGTAATCATTGGTGCCGTCTTCTTTGGCGGTGTTTTTGTGATGTCATCAGGATGGGTGGCGGCCGATTCGATTACCCTTGACCAAAACCTCTCAAAAACACCACTAGATTCCGGCGAAGAATGTGTAGATCGAGAAGGCCAAATATGGTTTAACATATTTTTTTCAGCCGATGAACACCTAATCGAGGTTAAGGCGTACAATATTGATTCTTCAAGTAACATTCTTTATTTTCAAATTGAAAATGAAAATCATTCGCATTTAATTGAAGGTGAAATTGGTGAAAATAGTCTAAGTTTTGATCCGTCCATACTTGATGATGGGCATTTTGAATCTCTTGTTTTGGTAAGAGATGTAAATTCAGATGATGATGACCCTCTGGCATTCAAGATCGTTGAAGTAGAGGTTTCATCTCATTCAAGTGGTCCATTTAGTTCTGATGTAAAACAGAAGGTCGAGGTCGAAGATGACTCACCTCGTTCATGTTGGACAATAGAAGGACTTGGTGAATGGGGATGGATATTGATGGGTGCCGAATGGGTTGGTGGTCGCGAGGCTGCAATGCTAACTGGGGGGAATGCGGGAATTCCAGCATGGTGGTTGGCCTTGGTCTCTCTTGGCATGTCTCTGTTTTTCCTTTGTGTTCAGTATCCATTGATGCATAAGATGTATCACCGAGATTCTGATTATCTTCTTACTGAATCTCAGTTGCGTAGACTAATTGAAAGGATTCTTCTTGCATCTCAAGATGAAGCAGATATAGATATTGATTTCAATGAGATGAAGATGCAAGAGCGAGCAATCTCAATTGATGTCTTAATACCCTACGGGACTCGTAGCACGACGATAGGAGATTCGATGAGTATTCGAGCAATCCTGATACGAAGTTTGCTTGAAGAATTCACCGTTTTCGGCGAAATGAGGCCTCTTCAGATGAAACTCGTCTGCATTGATGATGGAGTCCACGAGGCTCATCTGAATATTTCGCACCCACTTGAATTGAACCGAGGCCCAATTACTCCGAGTGAGGATTACTCATCTTTCTTTGAAGGAATGAGTGCTCATGGCTGGCTTGAAGCAGCGGCTCAAACAAGTTTATCTCGCTGGTTCAAGAAGCATAATCTGGTAGAATATGGAACTGCGGTTATTGCCGATGAAGATGCGGTCTTTGTTAGAGTAATTTACCAACCAGTAACTCGCTTTTCTTACTTCTTCTTCAAACCAACATATGCTGACTTACAGGATGACTTGAATGCACATCTAATGCAAGCTCTAGAATCACATCTTGGAGGAAGAGTGCTAGTTGTTAGTGCTAGAAATGAGAAGGCAACACTTTCAGATCGGGCTATGGCTGGAAGAGTTGAACAGCCTACAATGGAAACTCACTCCTATGGAATTGTGCCATTAGGAATCACGACACGAATTAAAGGAATATTACCTGAAATTGATGAAGAGGAATTGGTTGGCGAGGCAATGGTTGCCAAGCAGGGTGGAATTACCGGTGCTTTGTTACAAAATCCATTCATGGGAGATATTCTATCTAGTGTCGAATATGTAGCCCACAAAAACAGAACAAGAATTGACAAATATGGATTCTGGGGCCTAATTGTATTCGTCTGGATTCCATTCATGGCAAGCGGAGTATTAGTTGGTGCTATGCTAGGACTCGTTGCTCGAATGCGCTTCCAGCGAGTCCTAGCAGCTTGCCTATTCGGCGGAACAATCGCTTCACTAACTTGGGCATATACAGCACGTGGGATAATCGAGTTCATGGAAAGATACCATGCTGAGGCTTTTATCCCATTCATTATCCTACTTGCAGTTCTATTCACAATAATGCATGTTCGCCGTAATAAGCGACGCCGAAGAGAGGAACTTTTCCGCGATTCAATGGCATTCTTTGCAGGTGCTAGCAATTCCTAACTTGTTCGTAGAGATATTGATTAGAGAATCATCTTCAGAGAGAACTACGGAGTAGTTCTATGTCTGCACCATTAGTTGAGATGAAGGGAATAAAACGCCATTATGTGATGCCGTCAGGAACTGTGAAGGCACTTGATGGAATTGATCTAGAAATTAATGAGGGAGAGAGAATAATTCTCCTTGGTCCTTCAGGATCCGGTAAGACCACCCTCCTGAACTGCCTCTCTGCTTTGGACACCCCCACCGGTGGTTCTTTCGACTTTGCTGGAAAGGAAGTGCCTAGAGTCCCTGCCTTAGCACCTAGGTGGTGGAATCGACTTGAATCCCTCCCATGGCATACGGCGTTCTTACTACGACCCCTCGCCAAAATCATATTCTTCCCCTTGGAATACTTCACTCACTCTAGGCCCATGGCAAAGGCTAGTGAAAAAGCCACATCGTTTAGGAGAGAAAATATTGGGTATGTGTTTCAATTTTTCAATCTTCTTCAAGATCTAACTGTACTTGAGAATATATTGCTGATTCAAGAATTAGCAGGTAGCCGCGATGAGGCAAGGGCCAAACAACTTCTCCAGCTTGTTGGCTTAGAGAACGAGAAGGATAGATTTCCTGCTGAGATTAGTGGAGGGCAGCAACAAAGGGTTGCAATCGCCCGAAGCCTTGCCAAGAGTCCGAGACTTCTACTCGGTGATGAGTTGACGGGAAACCTAGACTCAAAGACCTCATCTATGGTAATGGAAGTACTAGTCAAGGCATGTGAGGCGGAAGGGATTACCTGCGTTTTCGTGACTCATGACGAATCATTGATTGAATATGCTACAAGGGTTGTAAGAATTGACAGTGGAAAAGTAAAGTCTGATGAAATTGTTGAATGAGGTGATATTCTTGTTTGGACTACTTACAAAGCGTTTGGCAAGAAGCCTATGGCGAACAAAGATTCGCCTCTTCGCAGTGGTACTCAT
>Ga0208766_1000075_pt1 | contig 51813 bp, 45 predicted proteins | sample ETN01SmetaG_3_FD_185792 | JGI IMG/M metagenome (GOLD analysis project Ga0208766, IMG submission 185792) | Marine microbial and viral communities from oxygen minimum zone, Eastern Pacific Ocean - ETNP2014F12-01SV263 (SPAdes) (version 2) | ecosystem: Environmental > Aquatic > Marine > Oceanic ... | reverse complement strand
GACTGATTTGGCTTGCGGGGAAGGGATTATTGAAGTTGGTGAATCTCTTTCTCTAGGTTGGCTCAATTGGGATTTCACTCAATCGGGAGAGCAACTATTACCTGGTATTTGGACTCTTGATATCGGACTAACTGGGATCTCTGAGGTATCAGGTACTGTGTTCGCCACCCTTTCAGGTAGCAATGGATTTACTGATGCGACCTCGCTGGAAATGGAAGTCAATGTTTTAGGAGATGTCGGAAATGATCGAATTATTACTGATGCAGATACAATAGAGATTGATACCAGTTTAACAAATCTTGAGAATATTCCTGTTGATATACAATTCAACAATAGTTGTCTAGTTGCAATCCATTTAATTTCTAGTCAAGGTGCAATTGTTGGTAACACCCGTATTACTGATGGATGCGATAGCACCCATTCTGAAATTAAAGTCAGCCCATCTACTACTCATCAACTTGAACAAAGATACTGGCAAATGGTAGACCAATTTGGATGTGAATTAAATGATGACAATTACATGATGGTTGTGACTATACCTGAATTTGGTCTATTACATGAAATTCCATTTATCTATGATGGCTCCAATACAGGACTTGAATGCCGCGCCTCGATGCAAGACACAAGTACAGTTAATTTCAACGTAATTGGATTGATTACAAATAATGCCGACACAGCACAGGAATCAGTTACTTTTCAACTAGATTTAGATAATCAGGATGAACTAAACTTCTACTGGCCACAGAATTGTCAACTTGAATTTACATTACAAAAAGTTGGTTCATCACACCCTCAACAGGTTTGGTTGGAAGAATGTGGTAGCGGTAGTGGCTTGATGGGGACTATCCCGGCAGGGCATGGCATTAGTTACAACCCATTCACAGTTGAATTTGCAGAACTCGATGCTGGAACATGGAGATTAACTGCTCGAACTACAGGCACACCAAGTTTCACCACACAGTGGGCGCACACTTGGAATCCACCTACTGAACCCGTACAAGAGAATGAAAAGAATGACGATACTGTCGATGAAGTGAATGAAACTCCAGATATTATAGAAGAACTGGTGCCGAAACTCAGTTGGTTAGCAGAAGGAAATTGGGATTATGTCACCACAGAATCTGGTGGTTGCTGGATTCTAGTTGATCTAAATGGTGTTGAGCATGCCTTTACTGCATCTAATGTAGAAAATTGGGCGCCTCGCACAAATTTCCAAGGCGCATACTGGGTAGAAGAAACATCTGAAAGCACCTCTGCTTGCACTGTATGGAATTCCCTGATCATCGTTGATGACGTATTAGGTGAGAAATATGTTGAGCAGAGCGCTGAGGAAGAAATTACAGAAGTTAGTGAAGCGACTCCTATCATATCCATCCCTGCTACCGCTCCTGCAATTGTAACAGTAATTGCTTCAACTAGTCTCCTAGCACTTCTTGCAGGGTCACTAATTCAAGTTGAATGGATTAGGCTTCCTGCCACTAAATACGGCTTATTCCTACTTGGTATGGTACGTAAAAACAGAGAGAAGGGTGGAGAGTATCAACGTGGCCGAATTGTGGCTTACATTGAATTACATAGGGGTATCCACTTCAGAGCTTTACTGGCCGCTCTAGATATGTCAAATGGACAACTAGCCCACCATCTTTCTGTGCTTGAAGGAGATGAAGCAATTTGGAGACGAAAGGATGGTCGTAAAGTTAGATATTATCCAGCATCAATTGATTCAAGTGTCTCAAACGATGAATTACCTGTACCAGTACTTACACCTGATCCAAATAGCCTTCAAGGAAAAATATTACAAATTCTTGACATCCATGAAAACGAGATACTAAACTTATCACAAAAAGAGCTCTCAGATAAGTTGGAAACTAGCCAACAACTAGTCTCTTACCACCTTAAATCACTAGAGAATTGGGGATTAGTTGAGAAAGAAAGAGTGGCGCTACGATATCGATACCGCTTGACTGACCGTGCACTAATATTGCTTAACACGTCAGAATTACTATCCTTAGGGGATGATGCCTAAGTATTCCGTTCGTTTGATAGAGGTGAAGGAGTCGGCGGGTTGCCAAAGGGCATTCAATTAGGTTGGAAGTGATTCAATGGAAGAAGAATATTCACCTGGAATTATTGAATCTAAATGGCAACATAAATGGGCCGATGCAAGAATATTCATTGCTGAAATAGATTCTGAAAAAGAAAAATTCTACTGCTTAGAAATGTATCCGTATCCTTCTGGTAAGATGCACATGGGACATGTTAGGAACTATTCAATTGGAGATGCCATGGCTCGCTATCACCGTGCGCGTGGAAAGAATGTAATTTACCCCATGGGATTCGATTCCTTTGGGATGCCTGCAGAAAATGCAGCCATCAAAGAAGGTGGCCATCCACGTGAAATCACCGACCGCAACATAATCAGTATCAAAGAAGATTTCTCGATAATGGGATTCTCACATGATTGGGGCCGGGAGTTAATGAGTCATGATCATGATTACTTCAAGTGGAATCAATGGTTCTTCTTGCAATTCCTAGAGAAGGGTCTTGCTTACCGTACTTTTGCTAATGTCAATTGGTGTGACGATTGTAATACTGTGCTTGCAAATGAACAGGTGCACAATGGACGTTGTTGGAGATGTTCAAAAGAAGTAGAACAAAAAAACATGGATCAATGGTTTCTTCGAATTACAAATTATGCTCAGGAATTATTAGATTCTCTTGATGATATCAATTTCCCAGACCATGTGAAAGCCCTACAACGTGATTGGCTAGGGCGCTCAGAAGGGGCGTTGATAAAATTCCATGTAGATGGTGATGAGGATTTGGTAATTGAAACATTCACTACTCGACCTGATACTATTTTCGGAGTCACGTTTGTTACTCTAGCACCTGAAAATCCATTATGTGAGAAACTTGTCAAAGGACATGAAAATGAACAGGAGTGGCGTGAATTACAGAAACAAGTAACTTTGCTCAGCGATATGGATAGAGGAATGCTAAAAGAGAAAAAAGGAGTATTTCTTGGGCGTTATGCCATCAATCCAATCAATGGAGAAAAAGTACCCATATTTGCTGGTAATTTTGTTATAGCTTCATACGGAACTGGATCTGTCATGGCAGTTCCTGCACACGATCAGCGTGACTATGAATTTGCATTAGAACATGAACTACCAGTCCGTAGAGTCTTGATTGAGAACCACGGTGATGACATTGAAGCAGAAATTGAAGGTGCGTATGAAGGATACGGAACTATGGTCAATTCAAGCCGAGATGGATTTGATGGCTTACTTGGAGATGATGCGAAACGAGCAGTAATAGACGCCTTGGAAAATGAACACTTGGGGAATGGAATGGTACAATGGAAATTGAGAGATTGGCTCATTTCACGACAGCGATACTGGGGCACCCCAATCCCAGTAATTCATTGTGATGAATGTGGACTAGTACCCGTCCCCGAAGAAGATTTACCAGTTTTACTTCCTGATGATGTGACATTTGTTTGGGAAGGAAACCCAATAGAAAGTTCACCTACATTTTCAGAAGTCTCTTGCCCTACTTGTGGCAATGATGCAAGGAGAGAAACTGACACGATGGACACATTTGTGGATTCTTCGTGGTACTTCATGCGTTATGTCGATTCAAAAAACAACAATGAATGTTTTAGTAATGAAGCGGCAGATTATTGGATGAATGTTGACTTTTATTGTGGTGGAATTGAACACGCCCAGATGCACCTTATTTATGCGCGCTTTTGGACAAAGGCATTGAGAGACCTTGGGCTTCACAAAGAAGATGAACCCTTCAAAGAGCTGTTATGTCAAGGAATGGTCAACGCTCAAGCACCATATTGTAAATCATGTAATGTTACTCACCCTACTTCTGTAAGGGGTAACTCGTGCCCTCATTGTGATGGGGAATTAGATGAAAGAAGTGCTAAAATGAGTAAATCTCTAGGGAATACAGTAAGTCCAATATCAATGGTAGAACAATTTGGTGCTGATACTGTTCGTTTGTTCATTCTCTTTGCAGCCCAACCAACTGCTGGAATGGATTGGTCTGATACTGCAGTTGAGGCTTGTAATAGACAGATGAAGGCAATATGGAATCTTGCTCGAGATATGTTGTCTTGGGGTGACGACACATCAACTGTAGATTCATGGTTGGTTACACAATTCGAAGTTAGGAAAAAAGAGTGGGTTACTGCAATGGATGGAGTAAATCTTAGAGCCGCTGTAATGCTTAGCCATTACGAAGTTTACTCTGACTTAATTTGGTATCAGCGAAGAGGTGGTAATAATGGAAATGTAGTTCGATCTCTCCTTCTTGATTGGTCTGAAATGTTACATCCCGCTACGCCACATATAGCTGAAGAATTGTGGTCAGTTGCAGGTGGAGAAGGACTTGTTGCAGCCCACACCCTAAATTTCAATGATGAAGTAAATGGCGATACAGCAATTCTAGCTAGAGAATTGTTCATCCAATCCTTCATTGACCAAGCGCGGCAGATGAAGGAACTCGCTGAACGCCATCTTGAAGGTAAGGCTACTTCTGTTACTATCCAGTGTGCTGAAGAATGGAAAGGCGAATTAGTGCGTACCGGTATTGAATTACTTGAGAGTGATTTCCCCATGAAAGGAGCCATGGGTGAAATAATGTCACGTCCTTTTGCCCAAGATGCAGATATTAGAGGGTTAGTACCAGGGGCTTGGAAAAGAATCATGAAGCAATTGTATAGGTGGTCTCCAGCAGAAAGAAATGTGTTAAAAGAAAATCTAAACGAAATTGAAATACTACTGGATGCTACTGATTTCATTCGTACTGAGTTAGGGATTGAAAATGTGAATATCTATGCTGTTGGTGATGGTGAAGATATTGGGGGGAAGGCAAAGTTTGCTTTCCCTTCAGAACCAGGTATCGCATATCTATGAATTAGCCACCTAATTCCTTCATCACTTGGGCCGAGGTTGAAAAGGGAGGGGCTATTCGCATACAATAAGTGAACAGAGACGACAGGAAAGACGACAACCACCAATCGAATGATAAAAACAGTAATCGAAATCGTGGACGCAACCAGCGTAAAAGTGGTAGAAGAAGGAACTCTTCGGATAAAGGTAGTAAAAGAAACAACCAATATTCTGAGAGGCTAAATGAAGCAAGGGAAAAAGCAAAAGTAAGGTTTAGTACCACACCTATACCCTTGGGTTTCCCAGATAATATAGATCCTGAACCAGTAAATATCTCAATTGATTGGCCTACAAATCCAATAAGACAAAATGTCGAGAGAAAAGTGTGTGACTTGGTTACCATCCCTGGTGAATGGGGATTTCTAGATGATGATGCTGTAGAAATAATTGCTAAACGATTAGAACCTCACAACATGACAATTGAACAGGGACTTTCATTACGCAAAGCACTGATGCAAGAGAAGGCTGTATATGGGCACCACAAGATGATGGGGCGAGCGAACACCTTTCGAAAAAGATATGATGAGGGGGAATCTGTCCTTCAACTTTCACGCCGCTTTGATTTCCCCCCCGTAGCAATTTTCAGAGCAATTCTTACATCTCGTGGATGGTCTAAAGTGAAAATAAGAGATTCATTAAGGCAACCTGATAAAAAAATGTCAAAGAGAGATGTGGATGAGTTTCGTAAAGCTGAGGAAAAGGATAGAGTTACCAATGTCGATCAAGGAGACACTGCAATAAAAGCAGATCTTTTCGAAGTTGTAGTTGGAAACTATCTAGATAAACATGGAATTAACTATCGAAGACAAGAAGATTTGCTTAAAGAACAACAAAAAGAACACGGCAGACCTGTCAACACACCTGATTTCCTGATAATGGATAAACTAGAGGTTAATGGAGAGCAAATTGCTTGGATTGATGCTAAGAACTTCTATGGCGCTAATCTTTCATTCACCAAGAAAAAGACAAGAAAACAAATGAATAGATACATCGATGAATGGGGCTTTGGAGCCATTGTTTATCGTCACAGTTTCTGTGATGCCGTTAATATTCCTGGGGTGCTAAAACTTGACCATACGCCACTTGATATTTCAATTATGAATCCAGATGAATGAATTATCTGAGTGTATTATTTGACAAATGTACAATACGACTTTGTAAATCTGCAAACTCCAATTTCTCTGTCATGGATTTTATTTCATTAACTGAAAAACTCGATTGAGTATTATTTGGAATAATTACCACACTTTCACCAAGCATACATAGAAGAGCGGTTGCATTAACATTTGAAGCGGTGATTGCATCATTTGTAATCTCAATTAATTCAGCACGTCCAGCATCTGAAGACAATCCCGATTGCTCTGCAAAAATTTTAGATGAATCTAATATCTCATTCCAACGATTCAAATTCCAATCGCCTAAAAGAAGAGGTGCAATGACCTCTTCCCCACAATCGCGTATACGTACTTTCCATTCGGGATTATCAATATAGGAAGATGTGTGTCTTGTTTTTGTGTTTCTCCAAGTAACTAACATTTGTATTGGATGATACCATGATTCAACCTCGCCATTACCACCATAATCTTCAGTTAGAAAGGGGCAACCGGGCTCTCTTCTAAGATCCACTCCGCCAGCCCAAAGAGCTGCTACATCACCCAAACCACCAGATAATCTCCTCTCCACTAGATGAGCAATCTGGAATGAGCGGATGTGGGCAATGCTTGAATCTACGCCTAGTGCTTTTTGAAGAGCCATAGCGCAAGCAAGTGAACCTGCTGCAGATAATCCAAAACCTTGTTGTTGAGGGAGCGAACATTCTTGCTCAATTCTCCAATTATATCCCATTATTTCAGGGTTGAAAATAGATATTTCAGAAATAACTGCATTATGTAATTCTGTTAATTCATAATGTTCTTCAATTTTGTCTTTATTTTTATGGCCCCATACTCTTACATTGCAGGTTGGTTGATCCGCATCAATGCATAGGCCAACACCTCTACTACCCTGATCTAATGGGTTATTTGATGTGTCTTGAATGCTAAAAAGCAAGGTGATATGACCCGAAGCAGCGGCTTCTGCGTTTAGTGGCGCCACCATCGACACCCCGTGTTAATTGAAGCGCTTGAAATTATGTACTCAAAAAGCGTCAGCAATATCTGCGGTAAGCAATTCAAATCGGCTAGCCAGTTCCTTGTATGCTTGTTCAAAACATGTACGAGCACTCATTGAACCATCTGTCTGGAATTTGAAAATGTATTCTCCTTTGACATCCTCTAAAGTGATTGCACCATCAAATTTTGTTTCAAGATCAGTACCTGGACCTACGTGATTGAGATCATTTCTCAATAAATCTACTTTGTCGATGTCAGTCAAGGTTCCATCTTTATCAAAATCTTTAGCAACGATGTTTAAATTTAAGGCAAAGAGCATCTTGGAGCGTGTCTTGACATTGATTACTCCATGTTGGCGCGCTCTGAAAGTAACTCCAGAAACTGGTGAATACTTGGCATGGTCTCTCCCTCTACCCATAATTGCATAGAAGTAAGCATGTAGAACTTGACCCTCGTATAACTTAGTTAGAGGTATTTGTTTGAATTCATCAGGGATATCTAATCTACGGTCACCAATTACATTCAATTCCGATGCTTCAACAATTTTGCCACCCGCTTCACCAGATGATGAAATTGTGTATATGATTTGACAGGCCGGGCATCCGCGTTGGTCCTTTACCAAATCTTGACATTCGGGGCATTCATCTTGAAAGTGGAAATCTGCATGGAATGTTGGAATAGGTAACATAGCAAACCTGTGAGCAAGTTGCTCATCTGAAAGAGCGAAATTTGATTCAAAATATTCACCTGTTTCTTTATCTTGGAACATACCTAGTTCAATTCGCATTTGGTCAATCGCAAATTTAGGAACATCTGCAATCATCGTTCGGCGTAGTGCGTTCAAGAATGAACGGTCACTATTTGAAACTAGAATTCTCATTGAATTATCATTTTCTGAAAGTACTTTTAATTTTGGCATCTAATATCACCTCTATTCAAACTCGTCGTCCTCTTCTACCACCCTTGCGCTTGGTACCATCATGTGGCCTAGGGGTGCAATCTTCAATTCTCTGAACTTGAATTCCAGCTCGAGTAAGACTTCTTACTGCTTGTTGTGCGCCGGGTCCTGTGTTAGGGCTCTTATTACCCCCTTGTCCACGGTAACGGATGACTGCTTGGGTGAATCCTCTCTCTTGAATAGCCTCTGCTAGACGTTCTGCTGCACGGATAGCTGCAAATTGGCTACCTTTGTCACTACCTTTCTTGGTAACTTGTCCACCAGTGCATTTGGCAATTGTTTCAGCACCGGTCTGATCGGTCGCTGTCATCAATATATTATTGTAAGAACTGAAAATGTTGATGATACACTTGCGAGACATCACGATTCACCTCCACTAGCGTCAGAAGAACTGGGCGCGGCTTCAGCAGCTTCTGCCATTTCTTGGACTTCTTCAGATGAAGGAGCCCTGCTATTAGTTAGTTCTAAAGTCGACTCTTCTTCATCGTTAGCATAATCTGCTTGTGAGCGAATAGATTCAATTTCTAGTCTTAGTGCGTGCTGTTCATTAGCAAGTTCTGAAAATGAACTGTATTGTAATACAGCTTCTTCCTCCCTAGTAACGATATACCCTGGAACTGTCATGACTTGATCGCCGATGGATATGTGTCCATGAATGAGTAATTGCCTCGCTTGCTTTGGACTTGCTGCAAGCCCCTTGAAATACACTTGAGATTGTAATCTACGTGCCAAAACGTGATCGACATTTAGGCGCAACACATCATCGAGAGAGGCACCGGCAGGAAGTAATCCTCTACGGTGTAATGAAGTAATCAAATCCGCCTTCTCTCGAGAAACGTGGTCTTCTTCTCCTGAATCTGCTGTAGCAATTAATTTCATTGCATTAGAACGCCATCGGCGCAACTTACTGCGTGCCTTCCATATTTCTCTGTGATTACGAAGTCCATAGTTGAAAATTAGTGTGCGCTCTTCTTCTATTCTCTCTGCTTGCCAAGGGTGCTTGGGTCCTTGCCATACTCTACGGCTAAATTTTGGATGTCCCATATTTACTCACCTCATTTCTTCCTCTGCACACCGAGTGTGAGACCTGATCTACTGTTAGAACGAGTTCTTTGACCACGAACTCTACCACCAACTGCATGGCGAATTCCGCGATAACTCTTCACCGCTCTATGACGTTCAATATCTTCCTTCTGAACCATTTTAACTTCCTGAGAAAAGAGATGGAATTCATCCCCAGTGTGTAAATCACGCTGTCTATTCAACATCCAAGTAGGTACTTCAGTAGGATATGATTCAATAGCATCCCCTAACTGTTTGAGTTCATCATCAGATAAATGCCCACCTAATTTCTTCTTGTCAACACCAGCGATTTCACAGAGTGATCTAGCTGTTCTTTGGCCTACTCCATTAATTGAAGTTAGACCTAATCCAATGGGTTTCATTCCATCAACATCGGCCATGGCAAGTCTTAGAATATATCTAAAATCATCACCAAGTTCGCTCTCATCTATTTTTGTCATATTCGGTTCCCCCGAGTACACCGGTCACCCAGTGGCTACTGTGTAGCGGCTCCGCGACCTACCCTCCCTATTTAACAGAAACGATTTACCCCATAGGGGTATTAACTGAAAAAATAGATCGATTATATTCAATTAGGGTTCACGACAAACAAACCATGCACTACCTTCCGAGGTATCTACATCTGCTAAAAAGCCACTTTTACCCCTAGAATGGTCCTTCAAACCATTATCAAGTAAAGATTGTAATTTTGGTTGGATGGATGGGCTAATTTTACATCTAAGAGTGAGTGATGATAAATATGCAAAATTAGCAGAAACTAAAATGGGTGAAATATTTTCTACGGCAGGGTCCACTTTGAGACGACTCATTACTTCACCCGTTGAAGAAACAAATGCCTTGACTAATGATTTACTCATGTCAAGTGATTCACTTGAAAGTAACATCGGGCGGCGGCCAGATATTCTTACCCAACTGTAACTTGCTTCTACGGGCAAGGCTTCTCTAATCCACTGACTCTGCAATCCTGAAGAAAGTAGGGCAGTATCTACAATTGTAAGCCAATCTCCCTTTTGTGGAACCGTTGACATATCTTTTTTGACTTTAGTACGAGGGCCTGCAAAACTGATGACTGACCCATCAGGTAGAAGGCGAAGCATTCTAGCTGGGGTACCAGCAACTGCTGCAGTGCCAAACCAAATTGTCAAACGATCTATTCTACCTCGACCTGTTGATACCCACTCCCAAGTAGTTGGAGAACCCGGCCATAAATCATGTAAAATAGCCTCAACTTCTGCTTGTTGTTCTGGAAGTAATCTTGGAGATAAATCAATGATAATTGCTGGCCCTTGACTGCCAATTACAAGATAATCTGACCATTTTTGCAATAGTTTTGCAATTGGAGGCTGCATCTCATCTAATGCATGATTCTGGGCGTCCTGTGGGCGCGCTGGATCTACATGTAATGCAGCAATTGTACGACCTGCCAAATCAAGTTCTTTTAGGATTGAAGATGCGTCGGTACCATCGCCAACCAAAATAAATGTCTTATCAGCCCAATCACCTACTGATGATTCTGATATTACTTGACCATTCGCAGCAGAAATAACTGCTGAATCAGAATCTAATTCAATACCTAATCCGGGTCTATTCAATTCCTCACAATATGCAAACAATTGCGAACCTGAACCGCAAGCAGGATCAAGAATAACTCCTTTTCCAAGTCGGCAATCTGCTAACTGCTCTGCCCTTGTTAAACAAACAGGCCAGGGGGTTGAAAGACGATTCATTATATCTGTTTGAAATAAAGCAGGTTCACTTGATCTCTCATTTGATTCTGTTAACTCTGCTCGTGAAGAAATTATCTCAGCAAATCCAAGAACCTCAGAAGAAAGTGGAAGAACTGTATGTCGCCCCATTCTGTATCAACTCCATATGGTGGCTGGTTAACATCATTCAAATTAGAAGTTCATTGATGCTCAATTCAAACACCAACCACTGATTGTTTGCAGGCTCTCTATCTGGCCTGTCTTTGTATGCAAGTTCTGGTGGAAGAATTACTGTCTGTGTAGTTCCATCACTCCATGCGCAGCGTAGTACATCACAATCCAAACCAATTACTCCCCAATGGAAACCTTTGATGTAACACGCACTTGGAGCACCAGCATCACAAGTTGGTTCTGAGCCTGCAGTAACTGGCAAATCCCCTTCATCGAGTTGTTCACCTGTATCAGAAATCCAGACCTTGTAATGAACATTCATGTGGTCGCCATAATCAACATGAAGGGCCCAATCATCATCTGCAAGCAATCTTACTTCTAATTGAACCTCTGCACCTTCAACAGTTGGATGAGATACAGTTACGATGAAAATTTCTTCTTCTACATCAGTATCTAATTCAAGTACTAACATTTCAGCACTATCTGCCCCAATTTCCAACAAACCACCAGAGGGGTGGGATATGGATACTGATTCTGAATTTACACTTGCCTGTAATTCTAATGTTTGATTACCAGCGTTGTTAACTGCGACAACTGCGGTATCCCCTGCCCCATGGTGGCGCCATTCACATGTCAATTCACCAGGTAACCAAAATGGTTCATCTTGAGCGGAAAGATTCTCTGGCCAATCCCATGCATCCTCTTTAGGGTCACATGTATCATACAGAAGCATCACTTCCCAAGCCCATCTACCATCTTCTTTGATGGATGATTCATCTACAGTAACAAACGCACCGTCCATTTGTCCAAGAAATGAATAAGCACCCCAACCAATCCATATTATTGAGAGAAGTAACATGACAATTGTGCCCAAAGATGCCAAAATTGCCGCACGCGGAATTGTCATCTCATTGAGGCCAAGGGGGACTGGCGGGTCCTCGGGCTCATCGCTAATCCACGGTCCGGACACAGCATTGGGTAGATGCCATCTCAAATCAAGATATGGACTGAGTGATAATCTCAATCTAGGGCCATTTGGCCCTCATGTTTCTGACCAAGCCATGCAATTATTCCTAATTGGACCCCCAATGCAATACCCATCAATAGTAAAGAGGAAGAGTTGATTTCACCCTGGGCCGCAAGTGCTGCTACAACTAATGCAAGAACGAGATCAGCGGCCCCCCATATTCTAAGAGAGCGCCGTAACTGAAGAATTCCAGTAACCCAAATTGCAAGAGATAGGGCAAGAATCGAAACCACGAGAAGGGAACTTACTCCAGTAAGAACGAGAAGGCCAAGAGGGAGTAATAAGTGAGCATCCCAAGACCATGTAGTAGACCAAGCGGGCTTCCTCATCGGTACCGTTGCCGCTAGGCAGAGAAGAGTGAACACACCCAGAATTATCATCACATAAGTGATGTATGGAATCAAGTCAGAATACATACTAGCCAGTGAACGAGACGCCAATACTATGGCAAGAATATTGATTCCAACTACAACTGGTTGTTTCCATTGTATTCCGCGACGTAATCCTAGAATAATTGCTAAGAAAGCGACAGGACCTATCGATATAATCGAAATGAGAATTACCCAGCCACCTCTTCCAGCAGCCCCGTGGAAATCAGGGAGGTTGTTTTTCCGGCGTACACCTTCTATCCAATCCCAACCAATAACACACAAAAGTAAGATTACTTCAACAATTATCCAAGGCACTGTAAAGGAAGTAATTGTACCCCCTGCGAGTGGAGTCAATGGGTCCGTAAGAATTGGCATAGGCATGGTTCCTGCCATTACAGTACCTGCACAACGTGCAATAACAATAGTAGCGATGTACCACTCAATTGCAGCGGGTATCCGATGCACTAAGTCCTTTCTTCCGGTAAGTGAAATGCCCATTAGTAAAAGTAGAATTATCGCAAATACTGCAAAATCAACCTGATTTCCCATGCTAGCGCCAGGGGCTAATCTTCCCGTAAATTGCATCAGTGTCAATCCTGCAATTGTAGCAGCAAAGGGAGTTTCAATGCCTAACACATCAGGGAGTGTCAAGTCATTACTGCTAGCACGCCAGCGAGATATCCCAATCAGTACGAGACTAATAGCCCCACTAACAACAAGAATTCCTGCAGAAACAGTGCCACCTGTACTCCAAATAATATAGACACCGAACATTATGATTCCAGCAATAAATGCTAACACAATAACTGGCTTGTGATGAATATCGCCGTACAGCATCTCTTCATTTGATAAGTCACCGCGACGTTTAGATTTCTTACGCATCTTTTCTACCTGAGTGTAAAGCTCTGGAGATATTGCCTTCACTTTACCAATTGATACCGCTTGAGATAGTGCCTCAACTGATTCATTTCCTGCTGCTGCAGCAGTTGCAGATTCTTCTGAATCAAAATGATATATTTTGTTTGCTTGTGTCAAAGTAGGAGATGATTGGCCAACCAATATAGTTGGATCTTGCCCACCTGATACCGAAAGTGCTGAACTAGGAGTTGTTAGTGACTCAGACCCTGCTACGCCCTGTTCAAGAAGGGATTGCGTCTCGTTACCTGCTGTTGGTAGAGATTCTAAGGAACGCTGAATTTCTCCAATCCTCTCCATTCTCCCCCTTCTATCTTCTCGAGCCCCCACCGCTTTCAATTCAGCTCGCAACTCCCCTTGAGCAGCAAGCCAAATGCCTGAGCCAACGAACAATGTGCCTGCAATCCCGAGTTGAATGATTGACATACCTTCGGCCATCATAGCCCAAATGGTAACAATAAGCAACATTGCTGATGCTGCTGCGGGTTTAAGCAACTTCTCCATTTTGCCTGCGCGTGGTAAATATAGGGAAAGAGTGAGTATTACAGTGGCGATAATTACCCAACCAGTTTGGCCGACTTCAAGAAGTGGACCCTCATCCAATAATGAACTCGTTGATTGTTCTAGTGTGAAGATAATAGTATGAGCCGTCAAGAAGCCCATGAGTAAACTAAGAATATCTTCAACTTCAAGATTTTTTCCAAATAATACCAATGAACCTAACCCTGCTACAATCATTACCATCCAAGCAGCATCAAGGCCGTGGAGCCACTGCAACCAAATGGCTGTGATACCAAATAATATCATCAAAGTTCGAGGGTTATCTTGGTGCTCTCCACGACATTCTGCAAACACGTTAATTGCAAGTACAACTGCAAGCCCAAGTAACAAACCGTAACCTGGGATATCTCCAGCCCTAGTAACTGCTATCCAAACAATGAGCGATAAGAGGAAAGCTAGATTCCATAGTTTCAACATTCCACTGTCACGCAACCTAGCCCCTAGCTCTGAAAGGCCAACAAAACGGGCTGCAAGGTTGACTCCTGATTCACCTAAAGCACGGTTTACAGGATACTGTATTAGGGTGATGAAAATTAGGTAATAAGTAAGATACCAACCATCCCAGCCCACAACTCCTGAGGCTAATTCCCAAGATTGATTAGCAGCGTTGAAAGTTCGTGCACCTGCTGCCCAGAAAGTAATGAAGAGAACCCAAATCCAAGGCATCAGATTAGTTACTCCTGCCAATGAAGGCGACTTACGAATCAGAGATAATATTCCTGTACCAAGATGAATTAATCCTAGGGCGATGAAAATTAGTAATCCACCATCCCCCCCTTGTGCACTTGGCTGAGATGGAATCAAAATAGTCATCAGAATAACCATGACAATACTGCCGCCCCACAACACATGATCACTCACAACTGATTGATTGTTGAGAAGAACTGTTGCAGTAAGAATGGCTGATGTTGCAGTAAATATCTCATAACTACCTATACCAAATGGTGCTGTGAAAGTTCCTGCTTCCTGAATAATTAGTAACAGCACCAATAAGGGCAATCCTATGCTAAATGGCGTTATAACTCGCTGTTTTGAAATTCCCCTAACTACGAGATAGGAGCCACCAAAACTGGCTAGAAGCATCATAATTAATGCAAGTGCATATGGAGTATCAGCCCTGTTTGCTGATATTGCCAGTAATGCACCAATCATGCCAAGTCCAATAGAAACGGACCATAGGCCAGGGCGACCTAATCCGACAAGTGATAACCCATCACTAAACCAATTATCCTTCTTAGAAAATTTAGCGGCCATTGCAGCGTTAAGTGCATTGATTCCGCCCAATAACAAAAAGAGTAGGAGAAGGTCATCAAATTTGACAATTTCAAGAGCACCTATTTTCCAATCATCGCTGAAAGCGTGGAGACCAATCCAAATGTTAGATGCTGCTATACCAAGTGATGCAAGATTGCCACTTTGACGATGCCATGCTAATCCATGTAAAAGTAGAGTTGCAACAATGATTCCTCCTGCAACCCCCATTTCTCCGTAAACTGCTCCTGCTCCAGAACCGATTGCTAACAGGACAAGCGTTGCTTGTGCTGCGATAGCATCCTCGTTGTGGTGGTATGAAATCCAAACATTTAGCCCAACTAGAGCGAGGAGAATGCCCCCCAATGCAGTGGCATCAATTGGGAAAATACCCCATAGTTCCCAATGATGTAAGTCAATAGCAAGGCCATAGAGAAGTTTCATCGTAATTATGACCCAAGTGATTCCTAGCATTCGCATTCCAGAATCTGGGACCCAGCGTTCACCTAGAACAAAACCAATGAGGGCTAATCCAAGTAAACCAAACAAGCCAACAATAGGGGGTAATGTAGTACCAATTAGCCATCCTACGATTGAATATACGAGAATCATGCTAATCATGATGCCCCAATGCAACCGCTTTTCCCCGGTTGTTGCTAATTCTGTAATGCTGTCCATTTCTGGCGGTAGGTGAACAGTACCATCACGTCTTACTTCACCTGGTTGTGAACCAGTTGCAAATGGGTCAAATAAATCACCCATTGCTTCATCCTTTTCAGGCTCATCTTGCTCTTGGGGTTCAGGTAGTGCCGCCCTATTTGCTTCATCAATAGCGTCCTGATTTAGGAAACCTGAGATGTCTAAGCCGCCACTCATATCAAATTCGCGCTTTCTGATGACTGAGTCATCCTCGTCGGTCGGCTGAACTCCCATCTAGGTTGATGGAAGAAGCACTATATCATCAAGGTCGCCCTCATTATGGGTGAAGATATTGCATCTGTCAAGTAATATTGCTAGATGGTTTTCGTTTTCTATTAACAATTTTATTTATTGCTACAAACATCAAAGCAACTACCAAAAATGCAGCAATAACTGGCAATAATAAAGCAAGTATGGTACACAATATGCAAGCACCAGCCTCAACTGTACTTACTAATGGATTAGCAATACCGCCAGTTGTTGCAGTAGATACTGCTCTTGTTGCAACTGTCCCAAGTTGTATCGTCCCAGATGTCCCCCCGCCAGCAACAATTGCTAGAATCCATTGTAAGGTGGGATCCATTCCATCAAGACTTGATGATGTGACTATTATCCCCGCAATAATTGCAGATGGAGTAGTAATTGTATCCATTAGATTATCCAACCAAGGGATGTAATAGGCGCCAATCTCTAATAGAGTTGCGACCGCAAAAATTGCCATTACCCATGTTTCACCCATCCAAGACCATGATTCACCCAAATCAATCAAGCCGGCTCTAGCTCCAACCCCCATTGCTAGAGGGGGGATAAATACGCGAAATCCGCAGGCTGCTGATAGACCAAGTCCCAAACTAAGAGCAACTATACTACTCCAAATATCCATGTAATCACCATGCGCTACCTTGTCGCATGAATATGAAGTATTAAACAACTGAATAATAGTTATTGAAATACATTATTTCAAACGTAAGTTGTTAACATTCGATAAATTCCCCATAACAAGGTTCCGTAGCATTCTAAGAGCCGACGCGGCACGCCTACCGTTAATGGCTGCGCCAGTTCAGCGTGACTCACCCCTCCGGGGACCTATCGGATTGGATACTCATGGACTAAATCCAAGTGGTATTATCAATTGGAATTTAGTTAGTTCTGACCTTATTTCACGTGCTGTGGAAAGAAAAGAGGGGGTTCTAAGTAAGCATGGAGTTCTTGTTACTAGAACAGGCGATAGAACCGGCCGCTCACCTAATGACAAATTCATCGTACGAGAAGAGGCCGTAGAAGATGATGTTTGGTGGGGAGAAATAAATGTACCAACTACTAGAGAGGTTTTTGATAATCTACGCGATAAAGTGTGTAACTATCTCAATTCACAACCTGAATTATTCGTACAAGATTTAGTGGCAGGTGCTGATGAAAAACAGCAACTTGCTATTCGAGTAATTACAGAAAATGCCTGGCATTCTGCTTTTGCTCGCAACATGTTCTTACGACCAAATGAAGATGATGTGAAAAATCATCAGCCTGAATTTACCATACTTCATGCACCACATTTCCTTGCTGATGCTGAGTTTGATGGCGTTAATTCTGAAGTGTTTGTAATTGTTTGTTTTTCAGAAAAACAAGTTATCATTGGAGGGACTAAATATGCTGGTGAAATTAAAAAATCAATCTTTTCAATCATGAACTACCTACTACCATTAGAGGGACAACTTCCGATGCACTGCTCTGCCAACATCGGAAAAGATGGGGATTGTGCCGTATTCTTTGGTTTATCTGGAACTGGCAAAACTACCCTTTCTGCCGACCCGCATAGGCCGCTAATTGGGGATGATGAACACGGTTGGAATAATGAAGGGGTGTTCAACTTTGAAGGCGGATGTTACGCTAAAATGATTAATCTCTCTGAAGTTGATGAGCCTGAAATTTTTGCAACAAGTCGTATGCCAGGAACAATTCTTGAGAATGTCGTGCTTGATGATGATGGAGTTCCTGATTTCTTCGATGTTTCCTTTACCCAAAATACTCGTGGTTCTTATCCATTGGAATCTATTGAGAACAGGGTAATTAGTAGCAGAGGAGGGTTGCCACAAAATGTGGTATTCCTAACCTGTGATGCGTTTGGAGTACTACCACCAATCTCAAAGTTAACACCAGAACAAGCAGCATACCACTTCATTTCAGGTTATACTGCAAAAGTTGCTGGCACTGAAATTGGAGTTGTTGAACCTCAAGCAACATTCTCCGCCTGTTTTGGAGCGCCATTCATGCCAATGCACCCTAGTGTTTATGCTAATCTACTTTCAAAGAAAGTCGCTGAAAATAATGCATCTTGTTGGCTACTTAACACAGGTTGGATTGCAGGGGGGTATGGCAATAGTGATCGAATTAAAATTAGATGGACGCGAGCACTATTGAACGCTGCATTAGATAATTCTCTCAACAATGTAGAATTCATCACCGATGAACGATTCCAATTCAAAATCCCTACAACATGCGAAGGAGTTCCTTCTGAAATTCTACAACCTCGAGCAACATGGGGAAATGCGGATGAATATGATGAAACCGCCGACAAACTTGCAATGATGTTCAATGAGAACTTCAAACAGTTCGCTTCGGGATGCAGTGATGCGGTTTTATCCTCTGCTCCAACCATTATCGGCGAGTGAAAGCATCAAGCATGATGTGCCCTTCGGCGAAACATGGCGGTTCCACTAGCGAATCTTACTGCGCCCAAATTATGGCCCAGTATGACAAAGCGAAATGAATACTCCGGATTTATTCCGCGATTGCCAGAACAAGATGAAATTGTCTGGACTATTATTGATCCTACAAATGAAAATTCCCTCAAAGTTCAACTTAACAAATTGCTTGAACAATTTGGTCACCTTGTTCCAGATTCCCTATCAGATTCAATATCTATTGATGACTCAAAAGGGCCAGTCTGTATAGATGATAGGGCAATCATTGGGGAAGGAGTGAGGTTGGAAGGTCCTTGTTATATTGGACCCAATGCTGAAATTAGACATACTGCATACATTCGACCATATTCATGGATTTGTTGTGACGCTGTTGTTGGACACGCATCAGAAGTGAAACATTCTCTGTTGATGCCAGGGGCTAAAGCCCCCCATTTCAATTACGTTGGAGATTCTATTCTTGGATGCGGAGTGAATCTAGGGGCAGGCTGTAAATTATCCAACTTAAGAAATGACGAACGTTCTGTTATTGTCAGGGGTTTACAAGGAAATGACGTAGATAGTGGACTTAGAAAGTTTGGAGCGATTCTAGGCGACAATGTAGCTATTGGTTGCAATGTAGTAACCAACCCTGGCGTCATAATTGGAAGTGATTCTCTAATTTGGCCGAACCTAACAATTAGTGGAGCTCACGCTACTGGCTCGACCATAAAGGAGTGAGGCCAATGGTTGGCGAGCGATTGCATGGCACTGATGGAATCCGAGGTAAAATCGGCAAATGTCTTGACTCTGAAAATCCAATTGAAAAATTGATTTTGCAACGTGAATTTTCACCGGCTTTGGCACACATTATCGGGTATTCTAGTGGTTCTGTAATTGTAGGTGATTCTGAACAAGATAAGAATAAGCCGCTTGTTGTGATTGGGTGGGACAGGCGAGATGGAAATGCAGAAATTGTTGATGAAATTGAAAATGGACTTTCTCAATCTGGTTGTAGGACTCAACGTGTAGGGGAGGTCCCTACGCCAGGCCTACATCACTGTCTGCTACTACTCAATGCCGATGCAGGGATGATGATTACTGCAAGTCACAATCCAGCCTCTGATTCTGGTGTGAAATTATTCGATTGCAATGGATACAAATCAATGCCTGAATTTGAAGACTTGATTTCAAAGCAAGCATGGACTTATTCTTCTGAACCAATTAGCACACCTGTTGAAAATAGTGAAAAACTACCACCATTCGATGGCATGCGGGCCTACAGAAAGCACCTCAAGAGTTGGTTGAATTTGGTTTCAAGTACCGTTGAAGTTAGTCTAGACTGCCTTTCAGATTCTGTTTGTGAACAAGGATTAATTCTAGATTGTAGCGGGGGCGCTGCAACAGATTGGTTGTCTTTTGGATTAACACGTCGTGGACTATTATGTGAAGAAGTTTCTAGCAGAAATAAACCAATCAACGAAAATTGTGGAGCCGGAGAATTCAATTCTACTGATTCATGGAGCAATCACGAACTTATGGAAAGTGAGCAAAGTCATGCACTACTTGAAGAAATAGGCAATAGATTACGTGCTAATGATGGAATGGCCCCCTGGTCTGATGGCCAACTTGTTGCTGCTGCATTAGATGGAGATGGAGACCGTTGTCTATTACTAGAAGCAACAGCAGAGGGAATAAAAATCGTTGATGGGGACCAAATGGCTTTTGATTGGTTAAATTCACAATTGGGTGGCGAAAATGATGATTTTGCCTTAGCACACAGTATTGAATCTGACCTATTCCTACCTGCAACTTGTGAAAATATTGGGATTAATACACTCCAAACCGCTATTGGTGATCGTTGGCTTTCAGCCGCCCTTAGCACAAATGTTGGCAACCCAAGAAAACTGATTCATCAGGATTCAATGCCTGTAATTTGTGGGTGTGAGGATTCAGGACATATCGTAATGCCCGTACCTCACCCGAACAAAAATAATTGTTGGGGCCTTGCAGGAGATGGGGCTGCAACATTACTAGCTCAACTCTATGCACGTGCAAAACTTGGTAGTGGGAGAACTTCAATCCCTAGAGGTTGGAAGACACGCCAATCAGTAAAAGGAACTGATCGCAGCTTATGGGATGGAAAAAATAATCTTGCAGATGAAGTTGTAACACTCATTGAAAGTGAGTTACCTGCTGCTACTCTAAACCGACAAAACATTGCTGGTGAAACTAGTCTACTATTATTGGAAGGGAGTAATGATGGAGAACGGGTGAGTATTGGTATTCGCAACTCTGGGACAGAAGCGAAAACTTCTGTGACAATCAAATCAGAAAAAACTCCATTAGACAAATTAGCGATGCTAATTGTTGGTTTCCTCAAAGAGAAATTAGTACTTAATTAAAGCAAAAATCGTGGTAAATGCCTTGCTACTACAGCATGAGATACATATCCAACTAGCACACCATTGGCATCTGTGATTGCAATTTGGTTGAGGTCGTGAGTTAACATCAGAGTTGCTGCCACCATAAGTGGAGTTGTTGTTTTAACTTGTAATGGGGGCTGAGTCACGGCTTGAAGAATTGGTACTGCCTCCATCCAAAAAATATCGCGGTTAATGCGCTTATTCATGATGAGTTTCAACAAATCAACTGCATGGACACGGCCAACTAAACTACCGACTTCATCGGTGACCATGACATGGTCCCAATCCTTTGCCGTAATCAACTTCACAACAGCATCGATGGAATCCATCTCATCAACCTCGTGGGCTGCCAACATGACTTGGCCACAAGTTAGCTTGCGGATCTCACTCGCTATCCTTTTGGAAGGTCTGCTCTTTTGATTTGTCTCTGTCTTTTTTCGTGCTCCTAGAAGGCTCATACATTATCTCCTCGAAGCGGGCCGGACTACCCAACCTATTTGAATCAAATGTATCCATGTAAACCTGAATCATCAATACCCACAACACGTGCGAACCTTGATGACACTGAGCGCACTGGGGGTCAAATATGGCACAACTCAGTAACACCGTCTTGGATGAACTAACCAAGATGGATGAATATGATAGATTGTTGAGTTTAGACCGTATTGCACGGGAAAATAACGTTACAGTTGATCAAGTGAAAGAACAATTGCGTGTTTACCAACAGGGTGGAACTTCCACAATTAGTAATCCAAGTCATGATGAAATGATCACCCCCCAAAGCCAAACTGAGGACACTACAGTAACTGGCCAACAACCAAATTACCTACAAGATGCACATCGCTATCGTGTTCGTTACGACCCAAGTCATGATGGACAATCTAGGCAAGCAAACGTGGAGCAGGCTATTCTTTGCCCACACTGTGGTGCGCCTCTAGGAATTCCAGCTATTCGTCCAATCAAGGTAACTTGTCCTAATTGTATGAATGAGGCCATGTTTGAAACATGAGGCTACAAAATACCCGCCCAAACCCTCAAAAGCCACCGCATTGAATGGTGTATTATGCACATAGTAACGAAGTTGACTCTTGGGTTTGGGGTTGCATTACTCATCGGTAGTGTCATCCTAGCAGTTGCTGGAGGAAGTTCGACGGTATCTGACCTTGCTGAAAATCCTAATGGAGTTGAAATGTGGAATGGTACTGCCCCTGATACTTATGAAGGTAATTTTGAGGTCATGGATACGTACCTCATTTTTGTTGAAGAGGGGGCATCTGTTGACGTTGATCTTGTTGGAGGAGATTTAGATAACCGCTTCATCCCTTGTGAAGAAGAACCCAATGACTGTGGCTACTATGATTGGCCGAGCCACACATATGTTGGTCAGGTTTCAGTGTACACACCAGGCACTTGGGAAGTTGAATTCAACGGTACTGGTTCAGTTGTCGTAACAAAAATGGCAGTAGATATCGGCGGTGTAATGAGTATATTTGGTGGCATGATGGGCTTTTGCTGTTCATTCTGTGTAATCGGATTAGGTGTGATCTTCATCTTCACACTCAAGGACAACAAGGCTCAGCAAGGAGTGATGATGGTTCAACAAAGTGATGGAACCTTCCAACAAGTTGGAGGAATACCCGCTCCTGTTCAGGGAGCACCTACAGTCGCTGGCGGAGTTCATCCAGCGTATACCACAGAACAACCAATCATCCAACAACCAATACAGCAAGGTGGATTATTGCCGCCAATTAGTGGCCAACAGCCACCTAACCAAGGCTTCTGAAATCAAATACCCCAATAATGGCCAGAAGTTTCTTGTCTCTCACTGATTGACTGAACTACAATTCTTACAGCCCAAAACAAGACTAGAGCCCCTAATGCTTGATCCCAATCCTCCCACAGGGTTGCTGGATCAAGAGAATAAGTTGAGTGAAGAACTTGTAATGACATCTTTAATCCTGCACTACAGATGGTCCAAATGACAATTCCAAAAGCAATGATTTGAACCGTGCGGCCACTGAATGTACCCTTCTTCATCCTTAATACCAAAAGAGAGAGGGAGAGCGTCAGGAAGGCCAACACAATCCATGTCAGGGCTCCTTGTAAAACTAAGAGTACTATTTCTAATCCACCAGGTACTGGAGAAGATGCCATGCTTGTAGAATAAACGCGTAACCCTTCGGCTATAGCGAAAATCGAGAAAAATACCATTGCGGCCCATAAAATAGAAGATATCATCGCAGCATCTGCATTTTCCCTCATATCTCTCATCACTCTATTCAGATGTTGTTCAGCGCCAAGCCCTTTAGCCATCAAATAAATTCCAATGAATAATGGCATCATACCAATGATGATTCCACCATTAGGCAATATCATGCCGAGGCCTATGAGCATCAAAAATACTGAAAGTGGAACTAATAGTTTCATTCTCCACTTCTCATCTTCGATAGCTTTGACAATGTAATAGTAAGTCCCTTCAATTCCTTTTGATTGGCGAACAATGATTTTCTGCACATGATCAATATTCAAGCGAGACTGGATGATTGGTAAAATACTCTCATCTTCAGCACCATCTGTAACCATGCTACCTCTATCTGGTTGGAATTTTTCTATCACTTCTTCCAATTGTCTTGCAATCGCACGGTCAGAGCGAATACCTACGCGCTCGTCACCTGTTAACACCGCAATCTCAACGGCGTCATTAGATTCTGCATTCTCTTTTAGTTGATCATGTAAATGAAGAGCGCCTAAAATAGCATTAGTGTCACTTTCTTCAGGATCTGCAATTCCAAGCCTTAAAGCTGCTGTTAGAACCTCTTTTCTGCCGACTACTGGGCCACGAATACCTGCTTTTTTGCCGAGGTCATCGTCGCGGTCAACGGAGAGAACTAGTGTTCTTGTCATACTATACCACCCGCCTTCTCTGAACCCTCAGGTACGCTGCCTCTCTATGAATCATTGTCCTGTGAGAGTACTGGAGAGGGGGTGCTTGCATTTTCCTGCACTTCTGCAACCGGTTGGAGGGGTTCGTCACGGGCTCTGCGACGCTGCTTAGCGCGTACAAATTTGAGTGGATGTGTTAGCCATTCAAATCCACATAACCGTTCAGTGACTAAACCTTGGTCAATTGGGCACCTTGCGTGAAGTTTTAGGGTCAAACATTTCTCAGGAGTATATTCGCCTTCATACAGGTGCCCTAATTGATAGCGTGTTGTCCCCTCATTGTAATCTGGCGCATTAACGAAAAAGGATTGGGCTTCTTCTACTGATAAAGCAAGTGAACGGCACATGTTGGCAAGGAATCTGCGACCGGCGTGATTGACATTTTCCCCTTGGGCTAAATCAGAAATTACAGAAGTCATGCATGGAGGCCAATCTCCTTGATGGACTGCAGATATTTCGATATCATGACTCTTTTGAAGTTGTAATTCAGCAACCATTTTTCCAACTGGGTCCGCAAATTTAGCCGTAAATTCATCGTCCATTTTATCCATATTTATTTTACATCTATCAACCAATACTTCTCGGATTCTTTCTTTGATTAACCTCGCTAATCTTTGTTGAGAATTCTCCCCGCTAGCTTCATCCATTGTCACCCAGCCATCTAATATTGGACGATTAACAAGATTCCAATAATGTCCTGTAATTCGTGGAGATATTTCAATAAAATCAAGCATTGGGATTTCATACACTATTTTTGTAGTTCTACGGGTATGAATGGAAATTCCTGCGGTTTCCTCTGTTTTAATTCGAATATCAGAAAGATATGTTTTAGCAACTAACTCAAATGTTTCATTGTCTGTTAATTCTCCAAGAATTTTGTCAGCACGACTAGCTTCACCCTCTACCCATCTCTTAACTAACCTTTCATCAAAAGAGGAGCATACAACTAGCATTGCATAATAGAATCCTAAGCCTTCAACCATCTGCCCATAAGATTCGTGAATGTCATGCCTAGTTACAGAATCTACCCCTTCATCTAATTGAATAGACTGTAGCATTCGCTGTGTTCCTCGAATCCTAATGGGTTCAACCCATTCCCCTTCAATCAAAGTATCAAGTTCAATCCCATTGTCAAGTAATAATCCCTTGAGCCAATCTTCTCCTTGGGGGAGAAAAGGAAATCGCGCTAAAAGTGAGGGCGATTCGATAGTGGGGGGGCGGCGCGGTAGTGGCATTGACAAGGAGGGACCTTCGCTGGGGTTCTTGAACTCTGAGGATAACGGGGGGATGGGGAAGAGTATGGCTGGCCACCTTGATGGTAACTTGGAAGCAGCCAATTCTGCCTTGATAGAAATTCAAAATCTAATCCGTTCAGACTTTGAATGGGACGTGTCATCAGACCGGGAAAGTGCCAATGATCTGGCCCTTGCCACTACTAACTTTTTGTCAACAAATAATGCTGTTGAAAGATTAAAACGGCGTTTTATGGGTGTTCATCAAGTTGTGATTCTAGGCGCTGCTGTTGAGCCATCTGATATTTTGTCATTAGATGATGATTGCCTTTTTGTAGCTGCAGATGGCAGTGTTGGGGTACTAGATGAACTACCTGAAGATCTTTCTGAATCGGTTTGGAAAAGACTTGCTTTAGTGGTATCTGATGGGGATGGCGGAGATGCCACTCTTAATGCGGGCAGGAAAGCAATTCCCTTTGCCCTTCACGCACACGGAGATAACAAAGATGAATGGAAGTCATTGCTACCCATTTTAGATGCTCATTGTGAAACACTAATCATTACCCATCAATGTCCCGAGGACATTAATGGAATGCAAAATCCTGGGGGTTTTACTGATGGTGACAGAGCAGTGTGTATTGTTGTTGCTTGCGGGGTGCCAATGAGTAACATTACACTATTAGGATTCCAAAGTAATTCGATAGGGCGTTGGACTGGAGTTACAGAACCTGTACTCAAATTAAGGAAACTAAAATGGATGGATGAAGTACTCCAACTATTGATGGAGGGGGTCAATTGAAACAGCGGCCCAAGAAAAAAAAGGACCTAACCGGGCCAATCAAGCCATGGGCTGCACTCATTACTTGGTTAATTCTGAATCTTATTTGGTTCTCTTTATCACCTATGGGGACTCCTCAACCTGTTCTTTCTGAAAATGGTGGTTATCGAGAATATTACGAAATGACTGTCCCAGATATTATGGACTCATCTGTGCCTTTCGAAGTTATTTGCGAGGTTTATGTTTCTGATTCAAATCAAGACGATTATTACATTGGTTGGACTTTATGGGATAAAGAAAAGAGACTAACTGCTGATGATTCTAGTGGTATCTCATCTAGCGGGTCCGAGCCTTGGGAACCTTCTCCCGAATTGGAGTATTATGGGGTGCTTGGTGATTGTTCGAAGTTAAATGAAGAAATCCCCCCAGGGGAATATGAATTAGAAATTCGTTTTTATGATGAAAATGGGAGCCATATTGTTTGGGAGGATGCTGCAGAAATTGTAGAAGGCGAATTTACAATGATGTATTGGATTTACGCACCTCATACCGTTACAGGATATATTGTTGCCAATATTATAGGAGGAATTATTCTACTAACTGATCAAGCGTTCCGAAGATGGAAACGTGCAAAAATATTGGCTAGAAAGTTACCCATACACAAACAACGGCACAAAGAGGAATGGGATACCTTGCATAAACAAATGGATGATGGTGGTGAGGCCGCTGTTGAATCATTCGAACTTGAATTAGGTGGTTCTTCTGAAGATAGAGAGGAAATGAGAAAGCGATTTGCAGAATCAACTGATGAGAATGAAGAAGATTTGCCGCCTGAAGAAGAGATAGATGAAGATGAAAAATTGGGTAAAGGAGATGTCTCAGAACTTCAAGGAGAAGCGCAAGTTGACAAAGACATTAGAGTCGTGGGTGACCTTTGGGAGCGAATGAAAGATGATGATGAGGATTTCTAATATTGTTGGCACACGGAGCTATTGTTTATGATTAATCAGAATGAACCACTGACTCCATTGATGGATAATTTAGAAGCAATTGAAATCAAAGATTGTGGTTATGTTTTTGTTGGATTAGATACTTTGGATAAGCCATCATGGTTTTGGGTATTACTTGGGCGAATAGTGATTCTGTCAATAATTGGTTTTTCACTATTGTACTATCAATTTGAATCTCTATTTATAGTAATACTAGTTTTCATCCTAGTTGTTCCAATGGAAAAAATATTCCCACGGCACAAGGGGCAGAAAGTTAGACGTGCAAAATGGAAACTTGATTTGACATATGCGCTTACACAACCACTACTCAATATATTTGGTGTGATTTTTGCAGTCATCGTTAGTTTCTTTTCTTTCACTTGGGTACTTGGACTAGTAGTTGGATATTTTGGAATAGTTGATATGATTCCTGATTATATTCAACCAATAGTTGCATTTGTTCTATTCGATTTCGTGGGATATTGGGCTCATCGCTGGTATCATGAAGTTCCTGAACTTTGGAAGTTTCATGCAATTCATCATTCACCGGAACATATGGATTGGATTAGTGGGTTTAGACTTCACCCCATGGATTTCGCATTTGTTGGACCAGGATTCTTTTTCTTAGTATTTGCAGGATTTGAAATAGAAACAACTGGTATTATTGCTGCACTACAAATTATTACTGGATTATTTCTTCATGCTAATGTTAGTTGGAAGTTACGACCATTACAACGTCTAATTCCAACCCCTGAATTCCATCACTGGCATCATGTTAATGAGAAAGTTGCCCACTGTTCAAACTACTCTGGTTTTCTTCCACTGTGGGATATTATCTTTGGAACCTATTACGTGCCAAATGACAAACGACCTGAAATATACGGTGTTGATGATTTTTTGCCAGATGGATTACTTGGGCAGTTGATGTATCCAATTAAAGGATGGAATAACCCACTCCGGTTTTTCATTCATCCATTCCAAACCATTGGTTCTTGGTGGAGATTCTATAAACAAATAATGAAGGGAATATGGATATCAACCTTCAGAATAAAGGGTAATTACCGCCCATTGTTCCGAGGTTCGAACAAAATAGAAGATAATTAGATGAAGTCATCTAAGGTAAAAATCTTGATCCTATCGTTCTTGAATAGACTATCAAGTGACCCAGCTAATACAGCAAATTTTTGCTGCGTGTATTCTGAAGTCCCATATGTTTCCATTACATGGTTTGCAACCTTGACATATTTTCTAACAGCCCCTTCTGAAACAGTCATAATCAGGTTGCCGCCGCATTGTGTATCAGCACCTCCTCTAATTAGTGCCGCTGCACCAGAAGCCACCTTTGATTGCTTGATGCATTTACCTGCAAGTGGAACTCGCCGGTATTTTTCTCCGCAACGGCCACAACGAACTTTCTGCCTTGTAAATGCCAATAAATTACCACGTAAGTCAGGAAAGAAATGGCTTTCCACTACTGAAGATGCAACTTTTTCAACATTCACTGCGCGCAATTTTTGAGCTAAAGCAATTTGTGCGTTCAACTTGTCTACCATCGTTTCTAATATCTTGTAGGCTGAATTTGAAGGGCCTGTATCTAGTGATGTCAAATCATGTGTGAAGCCATACCCACGCAAAGCCCCTATTGTTCCAATTCTCTTATCGACAATATCCATGCGGTCACCTATATCATTTGGATCTAACATTTCCAAAGTGGACTCGTAAAATGAACGTGGATAAAACCAAGCAGAATCAACATTGAGGGCTTCTTTATCTAGTTCAGAAGGAATTAATCTCGTTGTAAGAACTAATGGTGCATCCATCCTACCACCTCTATTTGCAGGGAGAATCTCTTTAGAAAAATTAAGCAAACCGTCCAGCAATAACATGAGACTATCTTCATCTCCATCGCAGTTTCTACGTTTTGCCGCATGGAATAGTGTATGCGCATAACCACCAGAAGCTTTTGTGAAACCAATGATTCGACTCAGTACCCCACCTGATGTGTGAGGGGCTAATGCTATTGTCATTTGACCAACTAAATCAGCAGATGTTTTTACATTGTAATGAGGCTCCATTTTATAGAATCTAATCAATAATTCATCAATATAATTGCAAGTATTGAGAAAATGTTCGATGCCTTTTGTACTTGGAATGAAATCCTGAGGGAATAGTTCTAGGATTTGAGTATCTGATTCAAGTGGTTTGCCCTCAATATCAAAATGATAACCTAATTCAAATAATTTTTCCCAAGGAGTACTAATTTCGCAAGGGCGGAAATGAGTAACTGGAATGTCAGACATATCAAATCTAATAGTCCCATCTCTAAAGACTGGGAGAGAATGACGGGCTCGCAATATACCTTTTTCAATTGGTTCTGGAGTTTGCCCCTTTGAATTCAAATCTTTTACACACTTGATTTTAGGTAGGACGTCAATGCCTAGTTCCTCAATTTTTGACTCCAATAAATGTCTAAGCGAGATGCTTTGAAGTTCCCCTTGGCGGCGTCTTTTGTCATTATTTGTTTTTTTAGATAATGTTCTGCCATTGCAATTAGAATTAGGATCTGATGAATCTAATCGATGATGGCACCTAGTAAAAGGCGATGGCTTGCCGCATTTGGTACACTCTCTTACGCCCATTGATACACGCAGGTTCCCTCTTCCTGAAGCAACAGAAAGTAACCTCTGTGGCCCACCCTCGGCCCCAATTGGGAAGAGAGCGTTGACTGAGGTCTTCATCAGCCTATGAGCCGCCTTTTCTGGGCGCGCCATTCTAGCACCAATTCGAACTGGAGCATTATGTTCCCACCTAACCCCACTACATTCTCTAACAATATGCATGGAACCTTCAACTGCATGGTCCTCAAGAAGTGTCTGTGCAGCGAATAAGTTACTTGGATCTGCTGCCCCTTCATCGAGAACTAATTCTGCTGCTTTCATTCCTGCTTCATCTGTTGCTGCAATGCCCTCACCGCGTTGCCGCGCTGCTGTTTCTGCAACAACCCGTACTTTTGCACGCTCTAATTCAAGAATTCCCCTTCGCTTTTCTTCAACTCCTATAATCTCAATAGCATTGTTGAGTCTTTCAAGGCGGTCCTCTATATGGGGGGTGAAATTAGATTCCTTCACTACTTTATCATCTTTGATAGAAAGTCCAAAACCCTCAAGCATGCCTTGCCATGCAGAGGTGAGAATAATGTCGTCACCTGCATGGTGATGAGGTATTCCCAACAGCATAACTGATGATTTGATTACGCCGTGCCACTTGTGAATATCTCCGCATATCCAAACCCCATTCAATGGTTGTACCATTTCAATTCTATTTCCTGGTTGATTTTCAGGGGGATTTTTTCCTAATTCTACCGGATTCCAATTAGTGGCTGCTCCTTCCAGCTTCAACCAATTAATAGATTTAGAATCACTATTCCAATTTTCTTCAATAGATTCATTCGCTGGAATTACTGAAGCCTGTAATAATACTGAGTGAAGTAAAGACATCCACTCAATTGGTAAATCCAACCAATTGATATTCCAAGGGGGTGGAACTGCGGTATTGAATTCATGACATATTTTCACGCACGAGGGCCAGTCAAATGCTAATTGCCTAAGATGTTCAACCCACGATCTCTTTAGATGAAAGTTCTCTAAATCATCATCTGAAATAGCACCGGGGATTCCTTCGGGTAGGTCGTTACGATCTATATCAAGTGCAGTTACAAAGCGAGATAATGATTCTTCATCAATCAAACTTTCAATGATTTCTGCGGACCACCAATCACGATTATATCCAGAGGGGACGAGTTTCTTATTGTTCTCTAGAAATTCACCATAGCCAAGCATAATCTCCCCATTATCCCAAATAATATTGGTTTCATCCTCAAGTTCTGGCCATTTCTCCAATAAATCAACACGACCAAAACAACCACTATTATGGAGAATGGTTGGCCCTTGCAAAGCATCTGAAGGCGTAATTGCACACGCTTTACCTGGTCTTTCAATCTTTAATTGAGTACCTACTGAAATGAAATCACCTAATGCATGCATGGTGACTGGGGAGAGGGCTCCTGCGGCAAGACCTGTCGCTCTAGTCCTACCATAACGAAGACGGAAACCACCTGCAGACAACGGTTCTCCAAATACTGGGCGGCCAGCAATGATTTCTTTCATGAAACGATCATTTGGGGTGATTGTTCTCTTCTTAAAAGTTGATTTTTCACCATCATCACTTGATTGCCCTTTCTTAGCAAAATGGGTAATAAATTCCCATCCTTCAACATTTAGACGTTCAGTATGTTTGCGAACTTTTGGCGCTTTGAGACACAAACCTTCACCAATAACGAGTAGCACACCACCTCGTACTCTAGTACCATCTACATTCTCGATATTACCAAACCCTGCACATTCTTCTGATTCAGTTGATTCGCCATTCACCATCACTGGACAAGCAGTGACAATTGATTCAATTTCTTCAGGCGATGGTTTGTACTGAAGGTTCCCCCTGTAAAGGCCAAACTCTTCCTTTACCCTCTCAATCTCTTCATGACGCGCAATATATCTTCCAACCCCCAACTCACGACGAACTACATCGGTGATGAGTACTGCGAGAGCTTGGGCCGTACCTCCAGCTGCTCTAATTGGGCCGCAAAAATCAACAGATACAAATTGTGAGCCGTTTGCATTATTTAGCAATCTTACATTACTAATCCCTTCAAGTGGGGCAACCAATACTGCTTCAGTCAATATGGCTAGACCTACTCGCAACCCAACATCGATTGCTTTCACCATATCTCCAGTACGAGCGTGCATTCGCTTAGCAACATGCTTGCTCATTTCGATAGATGTAGACTCTCTGTCCTCGCGCCCAAGGATTTCTCGCAACTCATCTGCAATCTCTAATCCATCAAGGTAGTCTGCAAGTAATTTTTCAGTTCTATCGGCTAGATCAGATGCGCGTGGGATTTCTACTTGCTCAACGATATCCTTTCCTAAACTTCTAGCCTTTTCTGCGATTTGATATTCCGTTTCACAGCGGCTATCCATCCATTCTTGATATGCTTCCATCTCAGCGGAAAGGCGTTTCTCATCCCAAGCATGTAACATTGTCAAACACCGCCCCCTCGCGAACAATGGAGTTCGGACGGCGGTTGTTCAAAGTCATTATCCCTCTCAAAATCAATTTAATGGGTGAAATAAATCATTCGCAACCTTGATGGCCCTACGGTTTAGGGGCATTACTGGTGACCATATGAGGGAATCAACAGATGTTGCAATGGCAAAAGAAAAACTCATCGAAAAAATCAGAGAATTGGCATGGCTTCGGTCAGACCATGAAGAGTTTACACTAGCAAGCGGCAGAAAAAGCCGCCACTTCTTTGACATGAAACCTGTGATGATGGAACCTGAATGCGCACATTGTCTAGGAGTTCTCATTCATGATGAATTAGCAACAATAGGGAATATTGACACTGTTGGTGGATTAGAACTTGGTGCTGTACCACTTACAGGAATTGCCATTGCTAAGGCAGGCGTGGGAAGCACTTTGAGAGGTTTCATCATTCGCAAAGAACCCAAGGGAAGAGGTGGTAGAAAAACTGGTAATCCCCCAGGTATTGAAGGTTCAACATTGTCTTCAGGAGACCGTTGCGTGATTCTAGAGGATGTGACAACCACTGGTGGTTCTGCTCTGAAGGCTGTTGAAAGATTGATTGACATGGGGTGTGATGTTGTCGCATGTATTACAATTCTTGATAGACAAGAAGGCGGGGTAGAAGCATTTGCAAACGCAAACATTCCCCTAATTCCACTTACTACTCTTTCTGATATTGAAGGGTAATCATCAATATCCCTATGCCCCCACCCCGTTACATGACTGATGTAATAATGGAAACCAGCATGGGAAATGTGACACTTGAAGTGTTCACTGAAGCAATGCCAATAACGGCAGCGAATTTTCTTGATTTGATAGACAAGGGATACTACGATGGACTTCACTTCCATAGAGTTATCAAGGGATTTATGATTCAAGGCGGCTGTTCCATCTCTAGTGATCCAAATTCACCAAGGTGTGGAACTGGTGGACCTGGTTATACAATCCAAGATGAGCATCTTGATGACGCCCGATTCACAAACGATGTGGGCACTCTTTCAATGGCCAACACCGGCAGACCTAACTCTGGTGGTGCTCAATTTTTCATCAACACAAATCACAACCGATTTCTAGATTGGTGGGATTATAGCACTTCATCTCAGCATCCAGTTTTTGCAAAAGTAACTGATGGCATGGACATAATTAGATCAATTGAAAGTAGCCCCACTGGAGCTCAAGACAGACCTATTACACCCATAAAAATTATTTCAGTCAGGCGATGTTAGAGTACTCGTTTCCGCTATTTAATAAATATAAGTGACCAACTAGTCGTTAATTTATTAAATAATTAATAATAGCGCCACTACATGGCGAAGCATCGGGCCGGGGATCGGCGGATTATCAGCATCAGCATTCCAGAAAAATTAGCAAAGCGATTGGATAGGAAGATTGGCAGAGGGAGACACAACAACCGTTCTGCGACTATCTCTAGATTAATCACTGAAGGATTAGAAAGTGAAGGGGCTGATGTAAGCGAGAGCGCCCCTGTTGAGCCTCGCGTCGCCGAGAGTAACGAGGGCGTGAGGGTTGAAACTGATACAATGGGAGAACTAGAAGTCCCTTCAGATCGATATTATGGTTGTCAAACTGCTCGCTCGCTGTTGAATTTTGATATAGGCCGCGATACAATGCCCCGCTCATTGATTAGGGCTTTTGGAATATTGAAACAAGCCGCTGCTGAAACTAATCTAGAATTAGGAGAGTTAGATGAAAAAACCACAAAATTAGTCGTTAGCGCCTGTGATGAAGTCATATCTGGTTCATTAGATGGCCACTTTCCTTTGAAAATATGGCAAACAGGCTCCGGCACTCAAACCAATATGAACGCAAACGAAGTAATAGCTAATCGAGCCATTGAATTAGCAGGTGGCGAACTTGGGAGTAAAACCCCCGTCCACCCGAATGACCATGTGAATCGCGCCCAATCAAGTAATGACACATTTCCTACCGCCATGCACATTGCGGCTGCAGAAGAAATTCAACATCGGTTGTTACCCGCCGTCAGGCACCTTAGAACTGCACTTGCTGCTAAAATGAATGAGTTTGCATCAATTGTAAAAATTGGAAGAACGCACCTAATGGATGCCGTCCCACTAACACTTGGCCAGGAATTTTCAGGCTATGTTGCAATGCTTGAAGCCGATTTGAAGAGAATTGAAAATTCCCTAGATGACTTACTCGAATTGGCACTTGGGGGCACCGCTGTTGGAACCGGACTCAATACACATCCAGAATTTGCAGAATTAGTTGCTAGTAAGATTGCTGATAAAACTGGAATGGAGTTTTCTTCTGCTGAAAATAAATTTGCGCAGTTGGCTGCACATGATGCTATTGTAGCTGCTTCTGGATCGCTAAATGTACTAGCCGCGTCGTTGATGAAAATTGGGAATGACATACGTTGGCTTGGCTCGGGACCACGGTGTGGATTTGGTGAATTAGCGCTTCCTGCAAATGAGCCGGGTTCAAGCATCATGCCAGGCAAGGTAAATCCAACTCAAGCAGAGGCATTGACTATGGTTTGCTGCCAAGTATTTGGCAACCATACCGCCATCACAATAGGAGGTAGCCAAGGTAACTTCGAATTGAATGTATACAAACCAATGATGATACACAACCTATTGCACAGTGTGGACCTACTCTCAGATTCTTGCAGATCTTTCGCTGACCGCTGCGTAGTTGGATTAGAAGCCAATATCGGAGCTATTTCGAGCCACCTTGAAAATTCATTGATGTTAGTGACTGCTTTGAACAGGCACATCGGATACGACGCCGCAGCTAAAATCGCGAAAAATGCACATGAAAGAGGCATTACATTGCGTGAATCTGCTCTTGAATTAGAATATTTAACTAACGAACAATTCGATGAATGGGTTAGGCCGGAAGAAATGGTCGGACCAAAAGAATAGGTCATCAAAACCCAGTGCTACGTAGTTTGGGCAGCGTAACAGTTAGAATAGGAACGGACTCGACAACGATTTAACTCGTAGAAACGGGGGTTGGGAGAACTGGTGAGTGGGGTTCCATCCGGAGGGACTTCTTCCCACTCACCAGCCTCCGCTGGTTGCAGTTCTGGACAACCTAAGTCACCCATTACCACCACGGCTTAACTTCCTCTTTCGATTCTATCTCGCCGCATCCTAGTTTGACAGCAGTTAGGAGGTGATAAAACCCTACTGATCCCCTAGGCGCAGGTTGCATTCCTTACTCCTTGCGAAGTTTGGTCCGCGAACTCCTTCCATTAGACCTGGCTTTGACTTGACTTCCTTCAATATCTACAGTTAACTTTAGTTGCCTTTCGACTTCCTCTATCTTCCGTTTCAATATCTGGTTATCTTATGTCTCCACTAGATTTCCTATCCAGAGTAATCGATTGGTTCCGCGCCTCTTTTACAAGGCCCTTTCCCAATCTAAACCTAGTGGCATGGAGTTGGTTCGCCGAAGCTTGCCTCACCCACGCCATCAGGCGGAATCACGCCGAGGCGTTCCTCACTTCCTGCAAAGGCCTTCAAAGTAGCCGGGGTTTAATCCGGATCGTCATCCAACCAATGCCTCCACGATTACTCGTTTTGGCTAGTCGACTTCTACCCCCGAGGGGCCCACGCCGACAGACGGGCACGGGAACAGCCGAGGCCGCCCCCGCCACTCCTCAGGAGCAGCAAACTCCCCGTGTGTGAGAGGGGACGATAAATCTTTCGGTTAGAGGGGTTGTTTTGGACCGGAAAAATGTTATTATTACCTCTTTTTCCAGTGGAACGATTTGTTAATAATTTGCGTTTTATTTCCTCAACGCGCGTAATCTATCTTTCAATAGATTTCGATTTGGATCAGGTGATACATCACTCTCATCACTGGTTTGAACGACACTGACTCGGCGTTCAAATAGTTCTTTATTGAACAACAAAACTCTACCATCATCCAACCCAACAGCCACCCTATCAGCCCTACTTGTAAGCGACCTAATGCGTGGCAAATCAGAAAATTTAGCCAACTCCACACCACCCTTAGATGACAATACCCAAAGAGTCCCACAGAAACCATTCCAAGTAGCAAGCCAGCAGGTTTTATCGCCTTGGAATTCAAAAGCTATTGCGCATTCATCTAATGGAGATAAAACATCGGAATCCCATAATTTCCCCTCAGCAGATGAGATGGCTCTGACTTTTCCATCATCCCCGCCCGCTATGGCGAGTTCGCCATCAGATGCAAGAACATGGACGCCACCTTTGGAGGAATTGTCTAACTCATTCAGGCTAACCCCATCATCTCCAAGAAGAGATACAAGTCCAGATGCATGGCCAAAAACAGTAACTCCTTCTGATGTTGTGCCGCATAGAATTGGGTCATCATCTGCTATTGTAAGATGATTACATTCATCATCAGTTTGTCTCATTAACCCACAACGAGGCCTGCCTAAACCCATTGTTGCATATCCCTCTTTGTCAAGAAGTAGGTGCCATGGCCTTTCCTCAAATGTATCTTGACGGACTAAGTCGCCATTACCATCAAATCGCCAACAGATTGACTCGATGAAATCATTCAATTCTATTTCATATACTGATGATGTAGCGAGTACTCTATCTCCATCGTCTGAACATACGACTAAGTCAGAAGAGCCTACTAATGTATGTCTCCACTGTTCCTCGCCACTTTTTGCATCAAGGCAGTTGACTTCGTTTCCAGCAGTTGCACAGATAAATGGTGGAACAGCCTCACTGGCCCCACACATTCTCTCCACCCTATCTTCAGCTTCACTGTGCCAAAGTTGCTTACCGTCTTCATCCCAGGCCCTCAAATTTCCATCCCAATCCCCAGCATATAGGCGATTATTACCTAATAGAACACAAGAGGCAGCGGCAGGCATGTCACGCACATACCAAATGTAGTCTTCAACCGCCGCCACAGTATGTGGTAGGATAGGTTGGCTATTGGCCTTCGCATCCCGTACATCACTCAAAGGCTGTAGAGTAAGGCAATTTTTTCTCCGAGATAAGTGACAAAGGCATCTGGTTTAGGTTGCTCTCCTGTAGCTTCTTCAATTAAATCTGAAGGCTCAATAATCGATCCTCTTGCGTGCACGTGTGTGCGCATCCACTCTAAAAGTGGTGTAAATTCACCATTGCGGATTTGTTCATCCAAATTTGTAATATCTCCCCTAGCAGATACCAAAAGTTGAGCCGCGTAAAGATTGCCTAAAGTATAGGTTGGGAAATAACCAAATGCACCAAACGACCAATGAATATCTTGGAGAACGCCTTCAGTACGTGTTGGTGAGCGGACCCCTAGGAACTCCTCATACATGTCATCCCAAGCATCGGGTAAATCATCGACTTCTAATTCGCCATTGATGAGTTTCTTTTCAACCTCATAACGAATCATTATGTGAAGGTTGTATGTTGCTTCATCCGCCTCAACACGAATTAGACTAGGTTCAACTTGGTTGACTGCCTGCCACAACATTTCAGGTGTAACACCTTCAAAATTATCTGGGAAATATTTCTGCCACATTGGAAATGACCATTCGCAGAACTCTAAAGAGCGCCCTATTTGATTCTCCCATAACCGACTTTGACTTTCGTGGACACCAAGTCCATTCGCTTCACCTGCGGGTTGGAAATCTAAATTTCGTGGCCGGCCTTGTTCATACAATGCATGACCTGTTTCGTGCATGGTGCCAAAAATCGCACCATAGGGCTCTTTCTCATCATAGCGAGTGGTCCAACGAACATCGTCAGGGTTTGAGCCGCCACAAAATGGATGGGTTGATTCATCTCGACGACCTGCTTGGAAATCAAAACCAATGGCTTCTGATAGGGCTTGACTCAATGCCTCTTGACTTGCTTTTGGCCAAGGATGCTTGTGGACCCAACTACAATCTGGTTTATTCTCAAGTTCTGAAACTGACTTGATGAGTGGGACTGAGGATTCTCTTAGGCCAGCAAATAGCGGATCTAATTTAGCAACTGATAATCCAGATTCGTACAGATCAAGAAGAGCATCGTAAGGGTTTTCGTCATAGCCAAGGTAACCTGCCAATTCCCGCGACATATCAATCATTTTTGCCAAGTCATCACGGAATATAGAGAAGTCATTATTCTCACGCGCTTCTGTCCAGGAAACTATGCTCTTGGATGTATGGCGTGCCTTTTCTTCAACGAACTCTACTGGCTTCTTTGTCGCTTTGTCATATGAATCACGAATTATCCTGAGGTTGCCTTGTTCAATTTCATCATCACCGACTTCTGCTTCTGCTGTTGAGAGTAATTCCCCAACCTTTGGGTCAGTCATTCTTTTATGTCCTTCTTTGGATAGCCAAGCAAGTTGTTCTGCACGTAGTGCTGCAGCCTTAGGGGGCATCATTACTTCTTGATCCCAACCTAGCAATCCACCAATTTGACCCATTACATCTAACTCGCGCATGCGCTCCATCAGTGCATCGTATGCTTCGCCCATGGGCTGGGAAATACCCATTATATCTCAAACCTGCGGGAGAGGATAATTACAATCAAAAGAGATTTAGATAAACAATAGGTCTAAGATTTGAGAATATGAAGTTGATACCACTAATTATTGGTTCTATATTATTGCTTGTTGCCATTTTTGCTGGTTTCATTGGCTTTTCTGGAGAGGGTACTGAAAGTATGGAAGTACCATCATGTTCTACAGGAATTGAGGGATTGGATTTCTGTGACAAATCAGTAATGCTTGACCAAGAAATACCCGTCCCTAGCGTAGTTAATGGAATAATTGTAGCTTCCTTCAATATTCAATGGGACACACCTGATGCTTGGATTGGAATAGTGGATGCTAGCGAAGTTAGTCATTGTACAGATAGTGGAGATGAATACCTTCTTTGCGATACTGAAGACTTAACTTTCATTGTTGGTGGGCCTGATAGTTCAGGAGAAATTGATTGGACTCTCACCGGTGGGAACTATCGATTTGTTGCAGGTAATTCATTAGGAAGTTCTGCTCAAACAACACAAATAGATTACCAATATGATGTGATTTTGACTCAATCTATTGCTTGGTTTCTTGCACTGATTGGAATTGGATTGATTGCTCGTGGCATCGTTAAAGGAAAGAAGTAGGTTCAGGATGGATTTTCAACAAGGTAATCAATGTAATCAAATACTTCTTCTATCTGTTCATCTGGGATTTCTTTGTAAGATTGATTGAATTTTCCTTTGACGCAAATAGCGATGTGTGCATAGGGGTTTCTTCCCTTTGGGTGCCGGAAAGAAGGCGGGAGTTTGCCAACTAACTTGTCTCCAGCCGCTTGAATGTAATTCCAAACTTTCTTGGCATTCTCTGGGGTCATGTAAATGTCACTTATACTCCAATCCAACTACGTAATCCAAGGCCGATTAAATAAGAAATCATGCTAACTACGACTAGAATTGATGTCATTTCAAAAAAGCGGTGCCTGAATGATTGGACTTCAACAACAGACACGTAGAAATTGAATACTGCAACTATCAATAGGCCTATTGCAAATGTGCAACAGAGAGCGAATACATGGGGTTCAAGATCAAAATATGTAGGGCTATCAGAATGGATTAATAGATATGGGGAAATCAACAAAATTACTGTCGATAAATAAGCCAACCAAGTGAATAGTGCTGCTATTTTTGCTGAGCTTTCTGCTTCCTCTGCGCGCTTAGATAAAAATTGTGAAGCGCCCATGCTGAATGCTGCTGCAATACCAGTAACTAGTCCAGCTAAGGCAACCAACTTCATTGATTGGAGTGCAAAAGTTAAGCCTGCTAAAGCACCTGTTAATTCAATTAAAGCGTCTGACATACCCAAGACAACACTGCCAGTATAATCCAACCGTTTTTCTGCTAACATGTCTGTCAAACGATTTTCGTGGCTGTCTTCTTCATCAGCCAGATCTGTTAATCCAAGTCGGCGGTATGCCTTCGATATTTCACGTTCAGCCCTCTCCATCAATCGAATTGCAAACGTTAGGCCAAATACCCTAGAAAGAAATATGTGGAATAAAACCATGAATTTGCGGGCTTTAACTTGTTGCCCTGTTATCTCTGCCAATATCTGTTCATGCCGTTCCTCTTCAACTGCTATTTCATTGAGAATATTACGGCTTTTTTCGTCTTTATGACGTAAGGCCAATCTACGGTAAACTTCTGATTCCGTTGCTTCCATCCGCTGCAACCGCAAATATTCAGGTAAATTTTGGTCGCTCACTAATCTTTGGGAGGTTTATCTTACACATCAAACCTCGCTAACTATTGTCCGACGCGCTCATATTACAGATGACTAACCGATGTCATGATGAGCGAGGTGCTTGAGGCTGAAATTGCTGATGATGTACCTGATGCCAAAAGAGAGCAGAAACAATTGAACATTGCTTTTGGTTCAACTGTTCTTTTTATCGTAGTGATGATGATCTTTGCATCCGTATTCTCCTCAAATATTGCTGATGACTTAATTGATGGGGGAGATGGACATTGGCTACCACCAGTGGAACAGCGTTCTAACTTACAATATCGTAGTGATGATGTATTCAGTCGAGTTTCTTGGAACGGCTCCTTTGGAATTGAAGAAGTACGTTCAATCTATGTCGAAGTAGATACAATCACTGCTGCTGATGGTGGCGCAGGAGTAACGGGGGATGCTGAAGTTCACTTGGGGCTTTGGCTACCTGAAATTGAAGGGTGCGATTGGGATTCTATTGCTAGTAATGACACACTGGCTGCGGATGGGGTGACAGTTTGTGCTGTCCCAATAATTTCTGAAATTGGACCATACTACAATGATGGAGATGTTGACGCCTTAACGCCTGCAGATAGGCTTGGTAGATTCCTAATCGAAAACTACGTTCCGCATGGATTTGGAGTTGCACAAGTTAGTGTATTTGGCACCGGGGAATCAAACCATTGTATGGATTTGATGGGCGACGATGAACAACGAGGAATCCATGCCGCAGTAGAATGGTTAGGCACTCAAGCATGGGCTAATGGAAATGTCGGAATTATTGGCAAATCGTATGATGGTAGCACGCCTTGGGAAGCTGCGGCAATGGGTTCTGAACATCTCAAAACAATCGTGCCAATGTCTGGCCTCATTGGGGTACAGGACTTGATGTGGCGCAATGGAAGCATGGAAGCACGTGGCGCAATTATGCACAATGGTGTGTACGGAAGTTTCGGCCTAGATGGTGATTTAGAAGATGTCGAAAATGCATGTGAAGGATACATGGAGGGATATTATGCTGGAGTCGGTGCATATCTTACAGGTGATGATTTATCTTGGATGGGTAGTGATTATTGGGAAGAAAGAACATTTCTTGACAAGGCCATAGCAAATTATGATGGATCGGTTTACATCATTCACGGGATGCAAGATTGGAATGTAGACCCACACATGGCATTCCCAACACACAACATAATGATTGAAGCGGGTTTTGATACCAAAGGCATGTATGGACAATGGGGCCATGATTACCCGGATAGAAATCAAAGTCATTCTGGATTAAGTTCTGGAAGAGGAGGGGAGGCGTTTCCTTTCACTGTGCGCTGGGATTGGGCTGATGATTTGTTAGAATGGTTCAATTATTATCTCTATGATAAAGGCCCACAACCTAGACTGATTGCAGAGATACAAGATAACATGGGAGGATGGAGGGTTGAGGAAATGTATCCACCTGCAGATATAGAGTGGTTGAACTACGGTTTAGACGAGTTCGAAGTGCTTTCTGGAGGCACAACAGTTAATCCAACTTCCCAATTGGTAATTCAATCTCCGCAATTGGAAAATGAAACACGAATCGTGGGAACTCCTACCCTACATATTGATGCCACAACATCCCTCTTATTCTTCGGCACATCGGGCCATCTTGCCGTTGAAATGGTACTAGCTAGTAGTGGATTACATTTGGGACATGCTGTGATGGATTTGAGATTCCATGCTGGTGGTAAAGAAGGGCAACCACTAGTTCCTGGACAAACAGTAAATGCTAAAATGGAATTCTTCGGAATGGATGTGGTAGTTCCTGCTGGAGATGCGATTCAATTGATAATCACTCAAACAAATGAAGATTACATACCTAGCCCAATTAGCACTACACCAATTAGTGTTGATCTATCCGAGAACAGCATACTGGGATTATCTACTGTGCAAAGAGATTGTAATCACCTATTCCTGCCACCTATGATGCCATCAGATTATCCACAATGTGAAGTAATTGTTGAATAGTTGGGTCCCCTGGTGCCATTATGCAAGGGCAACCACCACAACAGCACGTCATTGGAGGACAAATTAACCCCCCAGCAACTGCAGCCCCATTTGGTGAACCAGTATATGTTATGGGGCCACCTTCTGAAGCGGCAAAAGTAATTGGCATTCTAATCATGGTTTATGGTGGGATTGCAATCCTTGGGGGAATTGTAAACGCATTTGCCGGACCTTTGCTTGGCGCTTGGATGGGGAGTTTAGACCCTGCCGCTGCTGAATATATGACACCTAATTGGGTCTACTATGCACAGGGATTCCTTGGGTTGGTTTCAGGTGTGGCTTATCTATACTCTGGGTGGCTAACTCAAAACTTTGAGCGAAGGGGGATTCATTTTACATGGATAATTCTGGGTATAACTATGATATTAGGGATCATTATAGCAGCAGTAATACCTTATCCAGATGTAGAAGGAATGGACTCTGGAACAATGAGATTAATTAGTACAGGGAGTGCCGCATTTGGTGGGATCTGTGGAGCCGGTTTTTGTGGTATTTTAGCGGCAATTCCATTATTTATATCTAATCATGGAATGAAATAATCAGTGAAATAACCGTTTAATTAACACCGTTGCATAAGCACCAGGTGGGAGTTCAAAACTCAGAGTTATTTGCCATCTCTTACCTTTGCTCTTCTTGTTTAATTCATCCCTCAATGGCTCGCTTGAATATAATTCTGAATAGATCATCATTGGCCTTTTATGGTCTGAAAGGTATTGATCAATCTCACTCAAATCCAAATCTGAATGGGGTAATTGTATTGTTTCAGGTAATTCTTCCAATGTATCATTAATGTCTGCAATTAAGTGACGTTTCGGAGCGCCCCGTTTGCCTGAAGGTGCTTGAGGAAATAATAGTGGACCACCAATACCAATATTCACTGAATGAAGAAGGTGGACGCTAAAAACATCCCCAAGATTGCTTCTAAGGATGTCATTCCATTCATTTGATTGCCATGCTGAAAGCCACATGCCACGGATATCATATGGCAAGGCCATGTAAGCATTAAGCCACATTTCTTCGCCTTCCATTCCTTCCTTTTCCGCTCTTGCAATTGCTTTGAGAGGTTTACGAAATGGCTTATGTTCAACTTTCAAATTAGAAATATTAGGCCAAGATTCTGCCATCTTTTTCTTATCTCGCCGCTTATCTGAGCGGTCTGATTTATTGCGTTCAGTCAAATGAAGACGCATTGCGGCTTCGTATTCACCGGCGATGATATGTGTACCTGGAAGTCTATTTCCAACAGCAGAGCCAAATCGTTGGGTATCAAACCAATTGGGCCAGCCGTGTATTATTGCCTGTTCTAGACGGCGGGGTAGGCCATCCAACTGTTGCTGAGTAATATCTCTGACTGTAATCTCAAAATGATTTGCTGAATGGCTACCGCTCCTAAGTTTCTTTTCACTCCCACCAAGAAGGGTAAGTCGCCACCCTTCACCTGTAAGGCCTACTGATTGATCACCAACTGAGTCACCAATTTCCTCGGGCAAACCATCACCCTTGCCAATTGGTAGTGTTACCTTTTGACTAGTTACGGCATGTCTATCCTTGAATCCTGAAAGACCAAATGAACGCCTTGGTAAATTAAAATGGCGTGATAGACGAGCTAGTAGGGAAATAGTATCAAGATCTCTTTTTTCCAATAAGTAAAGTCTGTGTTCACAACCTAACATCTCTGAACCAACCACTGGTTTAGGTCCACCAAGTTCAGTAACCAAGAAATCTTCTGGCGTCTGTCTTAATTTAACCAAATACAACACCCCTAGTAGATACTATACCTCGGCCGAGCAGCATCAAAGATATGTTATTGATGGAGTAAATTCGTTTTATGGGTTGATTTGTTATTCATTACTAGGATAAGAATTGTAAGTAATTGACATAGCGGGCAGAATATGATGGGGCGTCCTGTTTTACATATGCTGCATACCTGCCCTTTCTGCTGGAAAATTCGTAGCATCGCTGAACATCTAGACATCGATTACCAAAAAGTCCAAGTCAATGCAATGAAGACAAAAAAAGAACTCAGATTCACTAATGGTTGGGAGAAAGTTCCAGTGTGGACTGAAGTAGATGGGACGATTATTGTTGATTCCACCCCTATTATGAAACACATTGATGCAACATATAACAAGGGAAATTTATGGGATTGTAAAGATGAAGAAAGACGTGATGAATGGATTGAATGGGTTGATACAAAATTATCTAAAGCTACAATCCCCATACTCTATGGGGGGTTATTTTCTGCCCTAAAAACAACAACTCGCGTGTCAAAATTAGAAAAATTTGGGTTCTTTTCTAAGAGAATATATGCATGGATGGGTTTTCCAATCATGTGGGGTTTTATTGCTCGTAGCCGGGTTAAGAAAGACGGTAGGAAACCAAAGCAATTGTGGCATGATTTGCTCAGTGAATTTACTAGTGAATTTGGTGAGGCTCCATTTTTTGGAGGAGAAAAACCTGATTTGGTTGATTTGGCTGCATTCGGATATATGCGCTCAATATCCCCTTTCCCGCAGTTTTCACAACTTGAAGAACATGAGAATGGTATTGCCTGGTACCGCAGAATTGAAGCAACTCTGAAAGTTTGATTACCTAACTAATCAATACGTAGTTTGGGCAAGGCAAATGTTAGAGCAAATGCGAGAAGCCCAAGACAGCAAGCACTAGAATAAGGCCCTTGGGAAAAGAATGCTAGAATAGCAGCCATGCGCAACATTCCGCGGCTGTTTTCTCGCCAACCTAACCATGTAGCACCTAGAGCAATTACAGCCAGACCTGAAAACCCAACACCTACCATGACATACATTCCAGCAGCAGATTCATCATAGAGTTGTGAATTATTTTCCGCCTCTGATGCCACATAACTAATGAATGTCCCATCGCTAGAATCATTAAATTCTTCATTAGTTGGAAAAACTAATTTTAGCGTAGTAAATCCATATGGCTCAAAGGCAAATGGTGGTGGGGCGCTCAATAATATTTCATGCTCCACCAACTGTGCTGTCCCTCTTGAATCATTAGCCATGATTAGAATCTGAAGTCCTGGGTCTAATTCAGTAATCCTGAAATTACCATTCTCGTCTGTGGTGTTTTGCTTTTCAAAAACTGAACCATCATCCCCCCTTACTGTGACTTTGACAGTATGATTGAAAGCGGGCGCTCCATCTTCGTAGACCACTTGGCCGAGTAGTATTGCAGTACCTGGTGCTGCCCTCTCAGCATCTCGATAAATGAAGTTGCGATGGTTGATTATGCCTGAATCTCCATCAACATAATCTGCACCGTTAACAAAACCTAGAAGGGCAGTGAAAACTAATAATATTGCAAGCCAGAACACCATTGGATGGCGTTTTTGATCTGATGGCAATAAGATAGACGCCCCAGAAGACGTGAAGAGTGTTGCTTCATGCTCTATTTCGGGTAATTTAGTCAGAATATTATCAACTTTAGAAGAATTAGTTGGCGCCCCCGGCTCCTCGCCCTTAACTCCCATGCAAAGGCGACAGAGGTTACACTTTATCCAACTTTACAACCGGAGATAAGAAGTGCGTATTATCCTTCGAGTGAATTATGGAGATGAGTGCTGTAGTTATTTGGAAGGGTGGTGAAGATGATGCTAAAGCACTATTGCAAGCAATTACTCCCGATGATGGGAGTGCCTTCACTGCAGAAATTCATAAAGTTGATGAAATTGCATTTCTACGAGTAGTGGTAGATGCAAAATCCCTGCGAAGTATGCGAGCTACTGTAGATGACATCTTAGCCTGTCTTTCAGCAGCAGAATCTGCACTAGATGCGGCCTCAGTACAACATTTAGAATGAAAAATTGGAAAAATCTAGCATCAAATCCTTCAAACACGGTGATGATTTCGACAAAGTGATGGAGGTAGCCTAATGCACCACCCAAACCTTCCTCATGACCGTAGTTCTGAGTTGTGGGTTGACCACTTGCCTACTGAAAAATTAGAGGCTAGCATCAAGAGATGGGTTACTACATTGATGCATGATGAGGGAATTACAACACCCTTGGCTAGAGATGAAGATACTATCAATGCAACAATATTCACTAATGAAGAGGGGATTGTTGCAGGAATTACTGCTGCTAATCATCTACTCAAAGAATGGCTTCCAAATACTAAATGGGAATGGACCATTGGTGATGGTGGCATAGTTAATGCTGGCAAAATATTACTTACAATTGAAGGTGGAAAAGAACAAATATTAGCTGCTGAAAGAATGATTCTCAATATTATTGGTAGGCTTTCTGGGATTGCAACTAATACATCAAAATGGGTTCAACGTGCTCGACCAATGAGGGTGGCTTCGACAAGAAAAGTCCATTGGGGATTGCTAGACAAATGGGCTGTATCTCTTGGAGGAGGGATGACTCATAGATTAACACGAAAAGATGCGAAGATGATTAAGGAAAATGATCTTGCCTCAATGATTAGAGCAGATGAAAAAAGACCTCATGAGGTTTCAAGAATTATCAATGAATTAGATATTGAATCCCTCGGCGCATTTGGAGTTCTAGAAGTTAAAACAATTGATGAAGCACTTGCTGCCGCTGAAACTTGGGATGAGCGAATGAGGTCCGAAAATTGTAATGAGCGTTTGACTGTAATGTTGGACAATATGACTCCTGAAATAGCAAGGGAAGTAGTTCTTGATTTAGACAGTCGTAATTTCCGTAGCCATGTTATTACTGAAGCAAGCGGAGGGATTACCTTTGATGAACTTACAATATGGAATGAAATAGGAGTTGATGTGATTTCATCAAGTGCCCTTCATCGCGGCGTTAAACCCCTAGATATCACGATGCTCTTTGATGGAGCTTAGGTGGCGATTATGGGTGATGTCCCCCGTAGCCACCCCCGCTACAATTCACTGATGGGAAGGAAATTGTTGACAGATGCTGCTGCAGAGGGATTGCTTGCAGACTCTGCATTAATTGCTCATGGCCGTGGAGAGGCTTTCGATTATCTCTTGGGTGAAGCGACTTGTGATAGTGCTTTGAAGGCAATTAAACAAGCAGCGATAGTAATGAATGATGCTAAGAAATGTGTGATTTCAGTAAATGGAAATGCTGTGGCACTTGCTGCCGCTGATTTAATTCGCTGTGCTGCAGTATTACAATGCCCTATTGAAATTAATATTTACTACCGCACACCTGAAAGAATGAAGGCGCTTAATTCCAAACTAGAAAAAATCAAAGAAAAAGTGATGCTATCTGAACCACCTAAGGGGTGGCAAGGTGATTGGAATGCTGCTGTTACTTCAGTCCCCATTCTTGGTTCTGAACCAAATGGTCGCATCCCTAATTTAGAGGGACCACGTGCAAATTGTTGTAAGGAAGGGATTATTGAAGCTGATGTCATTTTCGTGCCATTAGAAGATGGAGATCGATGTGAAGCATTAATGGCAATGGGTAAATCTGTAATCGTAGTTGATTTGAACCCTCTCTCTAGAACCGCAAAGATGGCGACCATCACCATTGTCGACGAATTAATGAGAATGGCCCCCCTCCTACTATCATACCTAATTAAACCCAACAAAAGCAAAACTGATATTGAATGGGATAATCAAAATGCTTTAGATTCTGCATTGCGGGAAATGTTATCTCAGTTCGAATAATGGGGTTTTTGCCCACTGAAATGAAATGTATCGTGAGAGAATTAGTCAAGCGGAGTGAATGTGGGAACTTTGAAGCAATTTTTCTAACCTTACCACCACGGCTGAGCCGACATCCGAGGTACTAGCAGTGCCACCCAAATCATAAGTTAAACAAGTCCCCTCTGAAATGTGCTCAGATATTGCTTGTTCGATTAATCTAGATGTCTTTAATGCTTCAGAATCATCGTGACGTAAACCAAGCCATTCAACCATCATTTGCACTGAATTAAGAGTTGCAATCGGGTTAACTTCACCCTTTCCTGCATGTTTTGGTGATGAACCGTGTACTGGTTCAAACAAAGCGTGATTATCTCCTATATTAGCACTAGCAGCCATGCCCATACCCCCTTGGAGAACGCTGCCTAAATCTGTCAATATATCACCAAACATATTACTGGTAACAACTACATCAAACCACTCTGGATTTCTTACCATCCACATTGTGAAAGCATCAATGTAGGCTTCGTCCCGCTTAATGTCTGGATAATCTTCACCGATTTCATGGAACACTCTCCTAAATAATTGGCAACCTCGCGTGACGTTGCTCTTATCAACACAAGTTACGCTGGATACACCATCACTTGGTGATCCATTTCTTCGGCGGGAATATTCAAACCCTAGACGGATTAACTTCTCTGTTCCGACCCTAGAAATTGGGCGGACATCCCATGCAACTTCCCCCTCTATTCCATCAAAAGTCATGCCATTGATTTCAGGCATTTCTTTTCCCTGTGCACGCAGGGCTGAACGACGGAGTAAACTATGATAGAGGCCTTCTGTATTTTCTCGAAGAACCAAAATATCTACACTATCAGGGTTCCACACTTGAGAAAATTCACTATGAATTTTATGTTTAACACCTGAATAAAGTTTGATGGGGCGGACGTTTGCATACAGATTCAACCCGCTTCTTAATCCAAGGATAACTTGGCCACCAGCCAAATCGCCATTGGGTAAATTAGCACCAGGCCAACCGATTGCGCCAAGTAATATTGCATCGGAATTATCTCGACAGTGTTCAAATGAACCTGCTGGCCATTCCTCTCCAGTTTCGAGCCAATATTCCCCGCCACAAGGTATGATTGTACGATTAAATTTCATATCAGTATTGTTTTCAATACAATCTAGCAGTTTTTCGGCCTCTTTGATGACCTCGGGGCCGGTCCCGTCGCCAGGTAATATGGTGAGACGATAGGTAGCCATACATGGGCCAAGGGCTCTACCTACATGAACGCCACCATTAACATATTTGTATGGTAATCAATGGTATTACTTATCAACCGTCACGATAGGCAACCTTGTAGTGACTACCCGCGGCCCATACGATACCGATGATAGCGCCAAGATTGACGCAAGTACACTTCCAGCGGAAGTTCGTGACTTGTGGGAAACTATGTTGAGATTGAATCCAAATTGGCGGATTGAAGATTGGTTAGCAAATAGGGCGAAGGAAGAATTGAAAATTATTGAGGCGAACTTGGCTAAAGAGCGGATGCGTCTTGAACAACGACTTGGTAGAGTCAATGCTTTGAGTAAACTAATGCGAAAGAAAGGTCTTGATGTTGATGAAATTAAATGGAATGATCCTCATCAAAGAAACCTTTTTGATATATTTTCATCAGAAGCCGAAGCTGTTGATGAAGATGTTTCTAGTGATGAAGAAATCATTGAAGATAACCATCCCGCCACCATACTCCTTGACTACTTGCCCGGTGATGGCGGAGATGATCCGCTCATGGCAATAGTTGCACAGTTAATCCTTCTAAAATTAGATGAGGCTGCATCTGAGGGAAAATTACCTATTAGTCTTGAAGAAATTGGGGGCGAACTTGAAGGACGAGGCGTCCATCCAGACGAAGTTATTGAAGCGTTAGAATGGCTTCTAGAAAAAAGCGAGATTATTGAAATTGAAGAAGATCGCTTCACCCTCAATTAACACCTTATTATGGGGGTTTACAGGAAACCATCAATAAGTACGCGGGACAAAATTAAATCATTGGGATGCCACGAGCTAGGGCGATAATGGGTGGAGCGCTACTTGGATTGTGGTTGTACAACATCATTGGAATTGAAATTGAATTTTCTGTAGCTAGTGGGATTATTGCATCAATTTTATATGACGCACCTCACAATTCTCGTGAAAAGAAGAAATTTGCTAAAATAGCCACTGAGCAGGCTATTCGTATATCATATGGTGAACAACAACTCATGACACTCGTTAACCAATGCGACCAATTACAAATCATGGTCCACAGTCGTGATTCACAACTACGCGCCGCCATGTTAGAATTAGAAAGAAGAGATACAGTCGGCGCTCCTGAAGCAAGAAAGTTGATTGAAGAGCAACGCAGTGCTTTGAAAGCTCAGAAAAAATCAATGGAAGATGCTAAACAACTCATAAGTTCTCAACAAAAAATATTGGATAAATTAGAGAACCAAACTAATTCAGGATATGACCGCTGGGAAGAAACACTAGCGACTTTAGAAAGAATCCTAGCCACGCAAGCTAGCCATAATAATTCAACTGAACAACACCTCCTAGAAGAAGTAACTAATGGGAATCGTGAATTGCAGAGAACTGTTACTGACCTTCTCCAACAATTAGCAATGGAACCGCGAACCTCACATGTAAATGTACAAGATTCTGTTGTTATGAGAAGTGCTCCTTCCGAAAATGTACGATCTAGAAACAAACCACCAAAAATCCCCACGATAGAGGCGGTTCCTATTGGCGAGCCTCAGAGAACCACTGAAGTGGAGTGGTTGAAAACTCTGCCCACTGATTTAACTTAGGGTGGTTGTGTGGTTTCAGGTCTGCGCAGTGAAATGCGTGCTGCTATTTTCAAAAGTGAAATGATAAATGCAATGCTACCAAGAATAGTATTATTTGCTATCTTAATCGCATTATGGAATATAGTTGAGCCTTATGGGATTCAACTTAGTCTATACAGTTGGCTTGCCATTTTTTCGCTATTTGTATTAATATTATTATGGAACGTAAATAAACGAACTCAAATAATAATGGAAAAAATTGATGAAATAATAGAAGGTCGAATGGATGCTACTGAACTTCTAGAGCAATATTCTGGAGGATCGTTTCCTTTGGTTGGATCTTTATTCAATCTTAATGGAACAAGCGATGAATTGGAATTATTATTAGCAATGAATTCTGAAACTGATGGATTAGAAAAAGAGATTGACTGGAAGGGGGGGAGCGTCTACAAGACAAGAGGGAAAGATTCCCAGGGTCCTGCTGAAGGTAATGCCGCAGATACCTTTGGTGAAAAAATCAGTCGGGTTGATGCTATGTCTGAACGATTAGAATTTGAAGATTTAGAAGGTCCGTTAACTAAAGGTGAGGAACTGGTCGCTGAAGCTAATATTATCGCATCTGAAAGAGCCCTTGAAGAATGGAAGAAAGCAGAATCTAATGACCCTGATTTAATTGAAGCGGGGGTTGAAAAATTGGGGGATTTGGTTGCTCAGGGGTACTTCAAAGGGCCAAAGAATGATGCTTGACCTTTTTATTATAGCATTAAGCAATTAAAAGGGTGAGGGTGGCCGCTAAGATGGGGATGCTAATGGATATGAAGGCCGTTCTTGTTGCTGGAGGGCATGGTTCACGTTTGCTCCCTTTCACAAGATATACTCACAAAACTCTACTTCCACTTCATCGCCGACCAGTTATTGATTATGCTTTAGCAACCATTCGTAGAACTGGAATTAAAGATATCACTATAATTGGTAACCAATTCATTGGACAGATTGCTCAACATGTAGGGACTGGGCTTGATGGTGAAAATATTCATTATGTGATAGAAGAAGAACCAAGAGGGGTGCACCATGCACTTAATCTTGCAAGGCCTCATGTTGAAGGT
>Ga0208766_1000074_pt1 | contig 52098 bp, 45 predicted proteins | sample ETN01SmetaG_3_FD_185792 | JGI IMG/M metagenome (GOLD analysis project Ga0208766, IMG submission 185792) | Marine microbial and viral communities from oxygen minimum zone, Eastern Pacific Ocean - ETNP2014F12-01SV263 (SPAdes) (version 2) | ecosystem: Environmental > Aquatic > Marine > Oceanic ... | reverse complement strand
GTCGGTAAAAGCGAGATCATGCATATGTTTGCCATAAATACCGAGGGAGTAAGTGAAGTTATACCCCCTCAGAATGATTTATGAAATATTCGGGTTAACTTTAATTTATTTTTAGGATTTTACTGGAAGACTTAGGAATTGTTGATGGCGGAGGGAGAGGGATTCGAACCCCCGATGACCGTGAGGCCATAACGGATTTCAAGTCCGCCGGTTTCAACCACTCACCCATCCCTCCGGAAGGACAAACATTTTTGGAAGGTTTTCCAGGAGGTCTCAAGCCATTTCGCCGTTCTGTTCGATTGGAAGAAGGGTTTGCTGGTAGACGTCGAGGGTTTTTTCCAGCATTTTGCGGGGGCCGAAACGGGTTTCAGCATCACTTCTTGCACCTTGGGAGAGTGGCACGAGATTGTTCAGCATCCGGGCCATGGCTTCTTTCAAGGATCGAGCGTTAGGTTCTGCAGCAAGGGTACCGTTGACTCCCTCAAGGATGATTTCAGGAAGACAACCTGTGGGCATGGCTGCCACAGGGGTGCCGACCGAGAAAAATTCAACAGCAACACGGCAGATTACCTCAGAGTCGATTGAACTGACCACTCCTCCATCAGCGAAAGCCATCAAGGAGCGAATGTCCTCACGTTCCGCATCAAAACGTACCTTTTCCATTAGGCCCAGTTCTTTCAACTGGTTTTGGAGTTGGAGCATTTCGGGAAGTTCATCAGGAGTATCGCGGTAAAGAATCAGTAATGTGGTCAGTGGAAAATCCTGCAGCAACTGCTGAAAACTCTCTGCAAGGATCAAGTGACCCTTTTCTTGTCGGATTCTGCCCACCACCGCGAGGATCTTATGATTTTCAGGAATACTGAATTCAGTCCGGTATTCATTCAATGCTTCCGCAGGAGGGATCACCGGGAGGTCGATGGGATAGTGAATGACGTGCAAGGAATCTCTGGAAATTGGAATACCTGCGAGGTCCCGTTCTGCAACGATTTTTCCTGGAACAATGATTGCGTCTGTCCAATCACGATGCAGGACACGGTTCGGCCAATGTGGCCTGACCTTTCTTGATGCTCCCCGTGTGCGAATCAAACGAAAGGAAGCAAGTGATTTTCTGGCCAGGGCATAAATCGGAAAACCCTCGGAGCGGTGAGGATTGACGATCTCGATTTTTTCCTTTTTGAGAAACCCTTTGAGTTGAAAATAGGAATTCAGAAGTTTGAAAGGATTATGGGTATTGAGATCCGGTTCCACCATCACTTCCAATCCCATTAAACGGAGCTTTTTTTCGTTGTCGCTACCAGGGCGTGTGAGCACAAAGACGCGGTGTCCCTCCTCCTTCAGCAATCTTGCGGTCACAGCTGCATAGGCAGCTTCCGCATTCCACCAGTGCACGTTACTGCCAATGAGGATGTTCACTTTGGGTTGGGGGAAGGATTTCGGGAGAGCCGTCCCGCAGATTGGCCTGGTTCAGAACCTGGCATTGCCTGGAACCCGGGGAAAGGGGATCACGTCCCGGATGTTTTTCATTCCAGTCACGAACTGGACCAGCCTTTCCAGTCCTAATCCGAAGCCCGAATGAGGGGCGGTTCCAAAGCGTCTCAGTTCCAGATACCATTGGTATATTTCTTCGGAAAGCCCTTTTTTACGCATCAACTGAAGAAGCTGATCTCCATCTTCCTCACGCTGGGAACCTCCGACGATTTCCCCAAGGCGTGGGAAGAGGACGTCCATCGCGGCGACGGTCCGATCATCCGGGTTTTGCTTCATGTAGAAGGCTTTGATCTCTTTTGGGTAATCGATCAGGTTCAACGGTCCTCCGATGTGTTCCTCACTCAGGTAGCGTTCATGTTCGGACTGGAGGTCACAGCCCCATTCCACAGGAAATTCAAAACTTTTTCCAGAGCGTTTGAGGATTTCTACGGCTTCCGTGTAGGTCAGGGTTTCGAAGGGGGTTTTACAAATGTGCTCAAGCCCAGAAATGAGTTCCGGGTCATACATTTTCTGGAGGAAGGCTAAATCTTCTTCGTGCTTTTCAAGGCAATCCCTGAGCAGGGTCCGAAGGAATTCCTCGGTCAGAGTCAGCATTCCGCGAAGGTCCATGAAGGCCATTTCCGGTTCGATCATCCAGAACTCTGCAAGGTGCCTAGCCGTGTTCGAATTCTCTGCCCGAAAGGTTGGACCGAAGGTATAGACGTTGGTGAAGGCCAGTGCAAAAACCTCAGCACCCAGTTGCCCGGAGACGGTCAGGCTGACATCGGTACCAAAAAAATCTTGGCTGTAATCGACACTTCCTTTTTTGGTTTTTGGAAGCTGTTCCAGATCAAGGGAAGTAACATGAAACATTTCTCCTGCACCCTCGGCATCATTCGCAGTGATGATCGGGGTATGGACGTAGAGAAATCCTCTTTCCTGGAAAAAATTGTGGATCGCCTGACTGAGCGTATTGCGGATGCGGAACACTGCTCCAAGGGTGTTGGTCCTTGGGCGGAGGTGGGCGATGTCCCTGAGAAATTCCAGAGTATGCCCTTTTTTCTGAAGAGGGTATTCTTCACCTGGTGCCGTGCCCCGGATCAAAACCTGGCTGGCCTGTAGCTCCCAATCCTGTCCCCTTCCTTGGGATTCGACCAGAACCCCCCAGACTTCCAAGGCGGCACCGGTATTGAGTTTGGAAATGTCCTCATAGTTTTCCAGTTTCTCATCTGCAACGATCTGTAGTCCTGAAAGGTTACTGCCATCGTTCAGCTGGATGAAACTGAACCCTTTTGATCCTCGGCGAGTGCGTACCCAACCCTTGAGATGGATCGCATCATTCAGTTGATTACGGCTGAGATCTGCAATGCGATGGGTTTCCTGAGTCTTTGAAGTCATTTCAGGCTGCCTTTTTGGAAATGGGACCACGAATGGAGTTTTGTTTTGGGTTATTCATCTTTGCTGGCTGAGAAGGTGATTTTCATAACCATCATTATGACTGAAGATGGGATGGCTGAAAAGACCCGGATCAAGTTTTTACCAATGAGAATCCGGTAAATTACCGGTTTAGGAATACCAATCTGGTAAGAGAAACAATGAAGATTGGTAGAATGTCAAATATAGGTCAGACCTGCCCGCGGACGGCTTTTGCAATTTCGATTTCGGCGTTTTCCACAAGTTCCGAAAGCTCATCCATCGTGATCACCATGTTCTTCCGGTCGGGCATGATGGCAAACAGGTATTTGACATATTCTGGAATCATCGACAGATAGTTTCTATTGCGGTCAAGCTTGATTTGACGCACCAGGAAGTGCTCCATCTGCTCCATCGACATGTTGCGGAAGACGTTGATGAACTGGGTGGAAAATTGTTCCAGTTCCTTACTTACATCAATCGGATAGAAAGACTTGAATCGACTCCGTCCTCCGGCGAGACGGGTAAAAATGATCATTGCCAGACAGACGAAAATCCCCTCGATCCAGTCCAATCCCCAGATGTCCATGTAACCGATCAGAAAATAAACTGCTCCCAGGATCGAACCGATCAGTTGAAGCGTCATGCGGATTTTCTCAACCGCCAGGAATTTGTAATTGTAACGCTTTTCATGGATGAAGAGTGCCAGTCCCTCGACATAAGGTTCCTGGGCCAGGATCAGTTCCTCGGCTGATGCGAGCTGGTTCTCAAGTTCTAGTTCGAGCTGCTTCTTCTTTTCCAGAGCACGCTGGTTCATCACGTCCTGCACGACATAGCGTCTGCTCTGACTCATCCGTTCTTTGAGTTGGGCGACGTGTTCGTAAGGATTTTCCTCGCCCAGGGACTTGGCTTTGAATTCCGAACGTGTAGACAGATAATCGATCACATCGTCATAAAGCTTCGCCATGTTCGGCAAGGTGATGCCGCCTTCATCCTCATCCTTCTGTGCCTGTGCATCGAGCTCCATCTCCTTTCGTACCACATGGGAGTAGAGTTCTGCAGCGGTGTCGGTGAGTTTAGGATTGAGTTCGACCATCTTGATGAAGGTTTTCGCTATGATCGTTGTGTAGGCGGAAAATTTTCGGTCCTTCAGTTCGACATCAGGCTTCTCCATGACGTAGTAGCTCTGGATCATCTTATCCAACATGGTATGCATGTAAGTGTCATAATCCTTGTTGTGGGCGGCGGCGGAAACCATGCCTGACCAGGCTAGGGCAGCGTACTTGTCAGTGGTATGACTTTCGTGAAGCATTTCCATGGCGTCCAGGAAATAATTCACTTTGCTCGGAAAGGTTGTTTCGTAGATGTACTTGGTCACTTCGGTGGCACCCACAGTCGGGTCCATCTCACGCTGGAGGATGATTCCGATGCGCGATGCCATCTGGTCTACGAAATTATCCGGAACCTCTTCTAGTTCTTCTTCCAGTTCTAGGGCTTCAGCGACTTCTTCTTCTGACATCACAAACTTATGATTGAGATTTCATTCAGGATCAAAGGAATTTCAGATCCTGACACTTGTCAAGAGGACGGCCTGGATTGAACTCATTCTACATTTCCAGAAGGTCAGCTTACGGAATTGCGCCAGTCGATGCGGTTCCCGATTTCTTCTTCGAGCAGTCCCAAAAAGGCTTCGAATCCAAGCATGCTGCGTTCTTTGGTACCATGACGCTGCCAGGTTACTGAGCCCTCGGAGGTTTCCTGCTCCCCGAGGATGAGCAAGTTCGGGACCTTTGAGATCGCTCCGTTGCGGATCTTTTTCCCAAAGGAGTCCGAGGAAAGATCGTTTTGTGTTCGGATGAAGCGTGATTTCAGTTCCTTCTCCAGTTTTTCTGCATAACCAAAAAATGCGGAAGCCACCGGAATGATGCGTACCTGAACCGGGGCCAGCCAGCTTGGGAATACTCCACCATAATGTTCGATGAGGAAGGCACAGAATCGCTCATGGGTTCCTAAAGGTGCACGATGAATGATCATCGGTGTCTGTTCCGCAGAATCCTGGTCGCGGTAGGTCAAACCAAAGCGGTCCGCCATCACCAGATCGAGCTGGTTGGTGGATGCTGATTCTTCTCGTCCAATAACGTTGCTCACTTGAAAATCAATTTTCGGACCATAAAAGGCTGCTTCTCCACGGACCGATTCATAGGGAACACCAACTTCGTCCATGGCTTCTATGACGAGGGCCTCGGCACGGGCCCAAATTTCAGGTTGGTTGACGTATTTGGCTCCGTCGGATTCTGACAATGAAAGCCGCATCCAGAAATTGTCCAGACCGAACAATTCATAATAACGCAAGTGAAGCTGTATCACTCGGATGAACTCTTCTTTCACCTGTTCGGCGGTACAGTAGATATGGGCGTCATTCATCGTCAAGCCACGGACCCGCAACAGTCCTGCCAGTTCACCAGACTGTTCATAACGGTAACAGGTCCCATATTCTGCGAGACGCAGAGGAAGGTCACGATAACTCCTGGGCTGGGCGCGGTAGATCAGGTGATGGTGGGGACAGTTCATCGGTTTGAGGAACATTTTTTCCCCATCGACTTCCATTGGAGGGAACATGCTTTCGGCGTAATAGGGAAGGTGTCCCGAGGTGTGGTAAAGGTTTTCGCGGGTGATGTGAGGAGTTGAAACCCTATCATATCCGTCCAGGAATTCCTGCTCCTTGGCCAGTTTTTCCAGTTCTTCACGGATGATTGTGCCGTTGGGCAACCAGAGTGGGAGGCCTTTGCCGACTTCCTCATCAATCACGAAATAATGCTGATCGACATTCAGTTTGCGATGGTCGCGTTCCTGCGCCAGTCTTCTTTTTTCTTTGAAAGACTGCAGTTCCTCCTTCGATTCGAAGGCCAGGCCGTAGACTCTTTGAAGCATTTTGTTCTTCTCCGAGCCTTTCCAGTACGCCCCGGCCAGGCTGTCCAGAGAAAAACAGTTTTTGGGGATCTCGTTGGTGGAATCAACATGAGGACCTTCGCAAAGATCCCAGAAAGGGCCGTTGCGATAAAGCGTCAGCACCTCCCCCCCTTGATCAAGGTCATTGACCTGTTCGATCTTGAAGTCTTGCCCGATTTCAGCGAGCTTTTTTCTCATCTCTTCCCCGTTGAGTTCTTCACGTTCGAAAGTCTGTCGGGATTTGATGATTTTTTTCATCCGCTTTTCTAAACCTGGCAAGTCTTCTGGAGAGAGAGGCTGATCCAGGTCAAAATCATAATAGAATCCATTCTCAACTGGTGGGCCAAACCCGAGTTTGGCTGCAGGCCGGATCTCCAGTACTGCCTGGGCCAACACGTGTGCTAGGGAATGGCGGATACGGTAGAGTTGAGAATCTTCTGCTTTATTCATCGGTTGTCATGTATTCCTGAAGGGTGTACCTGAAAAAATAGCCGAGTGCTCAAGGAACTCGGATTATGCGACAGGCGTTTGCGGGTTGGAGTCAGAAGTCATGTTTTCGTTGATCACCAACGGTTGTTCAGGGAGGGTTTGGGGGATCAGGGGGGAACTCTCCAATGCATGCTCCAGTGCATCATCGATTCTAAGCACAGAGATGATTTTAAGGTCTTCCAAGATTTCTTTCGGGATTTCCTCGAGGTCTTTTTCGTTGTCTTCCGGAATGATGACTTGTGTCAGGTTTCCTCTCCGTGCAGCCAGCAGTTTCTCTTTGAGTCCTCCGATTTCAGTGACCTGTCCTCGGAGGGTGATTTCTCCCGTCATCGCCACTTCATTTTTCACAGGGTTCTTGGTGAAGGCACTGATGATCGAGATCATTAGTGGAAGACCAGCAGAAGGGCCGTCCTTGGGAATTGCTCCGTCAGGGATGTGGATGTGGAGGTCCGACTTGGCAAATAATTCTTCATCGATTCCAAGCAGTTGATTGTTGCTACGCACAAAGGAATAGGCTGCCTTAGCGGACTCCTGCATGACTTCCCCGAGTTTGCCGGTGAGTACGGTTTTTCCGCTGCCGGGCATCAGGCCTGCTTCAATCAGCATCAGTTCTCCGCCCATTTGAGTTACGCCAAGTCCCATGGCAATTCCAACTTCGTTGTGATCTGCTTTGTAATCACGTTGATGGGCAGGCACTCCGAGTAGATCCTTGACCATTTTTGGAGTAACGGTGATTCTCCGGTCCTTTCCGGTCCGCACCAGCTTGGTGACCACTTTACGGCATACCTTTCCTATTTCACGTTCTAGGTTTCTCACCCCGGCTTCCCGGGTATAACCCATGATGACTTCCTTAAGTGCCTCTTCCTTGAAACGGATCCAATTTTCTTTGAGACCATGGCTTTTTGCTTGTCTTGGAACCAGAAAACGACGTGCAATTTCTTGCTTTTCCAGCTCGGTGTAGCCTGAAAGAGGAATTTGCTCCATGCGGTCCAGGAGAGGACTCGAAATGCTTTGGGTTGTATTGGCGGTGCAGATGAATAGCACACTGGAAAGATCCCATTCCACCTCAAGGTAGTGGTCCATGAAGGTGTTGTTCTGTTCTGGGTCGAGCACTTCTAGCATCGCTGCGGAAGGATCGCTGAGGGCGCTTTGGTAGAGCTTGTCGATTTCATCAATCAGCAGCACCGGATTTCGGCTCTTGGCTTTGCGGATGGACTGGATGATTTTTCCGGGCAGGGCACCGATGTAGGTGCGTCGATGTCCCCGGATTTCTGCTTCATCCCTGACTCCGCCCAAGCTGATACGGACAAATTTACGGTCCAGCGCGCCAGCAATGGACTGGGCGAGGGAGGTTTTCCCAACTCCAGGAGGACCTGTCAGGCAAAGAATCGGTCCCTTCAGCGATTTTTTAAGCGATGCCACTGCCAGGTATTCCACAATCCTTTCCTTGACCTTTTCCAGACCATAGTGGTCTTCATCGAGAATCTTTTGGGCCCGTTTCAGATCGAAATTATCTTCGGTGCTATTTTCCCAAGGCATTGCAACCAGCCACTCGAGGTAGTTGCGAATCACGTTGGCTTCTGCGGAAAGAGGTGACATCATTTTTAGTTTTTTGACCTCTTTTTCTGCCGATTCCTGGACTTCGGAAGGCATCTTGGCTTCTTTCACCTTGCGGGCCAGTTCATCGACCTCCCCTTTAGGATCATCCATCTGACCCAATTCTTTCTGAATCGATTTCAGTTGATCCTGCAGGTAGTCATCCTTCTGGCTGCTGCTCATCTGCTCCTTGACCTGCTTTTTTAGTTGGTTCTCAAGTTTTGAGATCTTCTTTTCTTCTTCCATGATCTCGATCAGGGTCTCGAGCCGCAGCACCGGCCGGATTTCCTCAAGCAGGTTTTGTTTCAAATCCCGATCGATTTCCATCATCGAGGAAAGCCGATCTGCAAGCGACTGTGGTTCGGTTTCTTCGATGTTTTTCAGGACCTCCTCACGGGTTTTCGATTTCTTTTTCTTGAAGTGCTCCCTGGCCAGTGCACGGGCTTTGGTAGAGAGATCGGCCAATTTTTCACGATCTTTCTCGGTTTCTTTGGGTTCCATCACCTCGATCCTTGCCGAATAATCTTTTTCACTGAGCATTGATTCGAGGATTCGTGCACGGTGCTGTCCCTCGAAAAGGGCCTTCACTGTTCCATTCGGAAGACGCATTACTTGGAGGATCCGTCCAAGCACGCCTACCTCGAAGAGGTCTTCATCTTTTGGTTCTTCCACAGAAGAGACACGTTGAGCAACGACAATGATCTGTCGGTCTCCTGAGAGAGCTTTGTCGAGTGCTTCCATCGAACTCTTGCGGCCCACAAAAAAAGGAGTGGTGGAACCCGGATAGATGATTTCTTCTCGCATTGGAAGAAGTGGAACGGTGAGGTTTTTTGCAGATAGACGCATAACAGTTCTGTTTCTGGGTGCTAATGGGTGCTTTCCGTCTTCAAATCGGAAAGGACTCCCTTTTCATTGACGCTTGGCAGCACCATGTTTTCTGGAGTTGTGGAGGGACTCTTTTTGCCTGGATTTTCAAAATTCAGAGTAACATAGAAAAAGAGCATTTCCAACACGAGGAGAATGCCTATCAGCCATTCAAAATGGCTACCATAAAAGATACCTGCCAGCAGGGCCCCGCTGAAATGACCCATGAATTGAAAAAGATTGTATACCCCTGTTGCCGTTCCTTTGGTTTCGGGAGTGGTCAATCGGGAAACCAGTGAGGGCAGGATCGGTTCAAAAACGTTGAACCCCATGAAAAAGAGAAAAACTCCTGGAAGAAACCAGTTCAATGAATCGTTTTTCCAACCAATCCCAAGTAAGATGCCGGATCCCAGGAGCAGCAGAATTCCTGTCAGCATCACCTCCCGGAAACGGTTACGTGATTCCGCAATAATGGCAGCAGGGACCATTGCAACACCACCCAGTAGAAGCATTGGCAGATAAACCTTCCAAAGTTCGGCCTGGATAATCCCATGCTTTAAGGCCATCAACGGTACCAGAAAAAAAACCATCGAAAGCCCTGTACCGCAGATGAATCCTCCCAAATTGATGGTTCTCAGTGGCTGAAGGCTGAGGACGGTGTGCAGCATCTTGGTTGCTGTTTCAGGTTCCACCAGTTTCTTCGCATACCGGCCTTCAGGAATTCCCTTGAGGAGGATCCCCATACTCAGCATTGTGATTGCCGAAATCAGCCAGAACAGTCCCTCCAGACCATAGGCCTGGGAAAGAAAAGGAGCAGAAAGGATGGCAATGCCGAAGGAAATCCCGATGCTTCCTCCCAGAAAGGCATTAGCCCGTGTCCGTACCTCAGGTCGGGTTAAATCAGCTATCAGAGCAAAGATCGCAGAACTTACTGCACCTGCTCCCTGCAGAAAACGTGCGGCAATCATCCAGTAGACTGAGTCGGAGACCGCGGCCAAAACGCTTCCCATGACAAAAATCAGTAGTCCACCCATGATTACCGGTTTACGTCCTATTCGGTCACTGAGCATGCCGTAGGGGACCTGCAAAAGCCCCTGGGTCACACCATAGGCCCCAAAGGCGATGCCTACCAATAACGGGGAAGCCTGTTCGAGTTCCATGGCCAGCGCACTAAAGACAGGAAGGACCAGGAAAAGCCCGTACATGCGGAAAAAAAGAATCCCGCCCAGGCCGATGATGCTTTTCTTTTCATCGGAAGTGAACAAGCTCCGGGAGCCGACTCCAGGTTTCATTAATATTCAGTGTTTTTAAAGTAGGAACAGTCTGCAGATTGAGGATTTGTTCCCGCTGGAATCCAGCAGGAAAGATCAAAGTTGAGTTGAATCAGGGTCCTGAAAACTGATGAAGCATGAGGTAAACCACTACCCCGGTTATGGAAACATAAAGCCAGAACGGCAAAGTGTATCGTGCCACCTTTGGGTGCAAAGTAAGCTTGCCGCTGAGCGCGAAATAGAGCGTGATCAGGATCAAAGGCAGCATCACGGCAGAAAGCACCACATGGCTGATTAGGATGAAAAAATAAACGGGTCGGATCCATCCTTCGCCAAGAAACGGGGTATCCCCATGAAATGTATGATAAATGAGGTAACTGACCAGAAAAGCGGTAGAGAATCCGAGTGCACTGAGCATTAATTTCTTGTGAAGCTCGCGGTTCTTTTTACGTATGGTGGCATAACCGGCGATCAGGCAGAGGGCGCTGAGGGTATTCAGCAGAGCATTCAGGGGTGGCAGAAAACCCACATCCAAACCTGCTTCGCTACTGACAGGTTCATGCAGATAAAGTAGCCAGATCAAGAAGATGAAGATGACGACACTGATTAAAACCGTCGTTCCAACTGCTGTTCGGTTCGAGATTGCTTGGCTCATGCTGGAATTTTTTCGTAGTTGGAATCGACCCTTTCAGATTTCTGAGGAAGATGGATCAACCGCGGATCCTGGACTTGTTCCTGTTTGGGGTGCATCGAACGAACTAACGCATAGCTCAAAACTCCAATCATGGTGGCGAGGAGTGCTGTGTGAAGGGAGGATAATGGGATGGGAACCCTCAACACGGCATTGGCAACGCCAATAAGCGTCTCGAGGGGGATCAGAACCATGATCCACCAGCCGGATTTTCTCAATGCTGGAAGCGGATTCTGGATGAGCCAGGACCACGCCATAAATATCAGCATCGTCCCTCCACCTATGGCAATCAGTCGGTGGAGCATGTTCACCCATTCATTGGCAAAAAAGGGTAAAAAACGGCCCTGTAATTCTTCTGGAGCCTCAGGCAATTTCGTTGCTCCTAATTCCATACCGCTTAATCCAAAGGATAAAGAAGCTCCTTCATGACAGCCAGGGAAAGCTTCGCAGGCATAACCTGAATAAGTTGAACTATTGTATCCTCCTGAAGCTGCAATGATGAACAAGATGGCCAACATCCAAACTGTTTTTTTTGCTGTTAAGGGGATTTGTATGGAACTTGTGCTGTCTTCTTTTTTGGGTTTTTGTGATTGAGGATTCCAGGTAATCCAGCTCAGGTATACCAGCACTGCAAACAGCAGATTCCCTCCAATCAGGTGGAAGGTGACCACGGGTGGCCACAGTACCATCGTCACTGTAAGGGCTCCCAGGATTCCTTGAACGATGATTAAGATTAGACAACTTGCTGAAAGCCTGCGAAAGGGGCGTAAAGCTTCTTTGCGAAAACTAAGAATTGTCATTATCAGAATCAGCAGTCCAAGTAGAGAGGCAAAGAAACGGTGGCCCACCTCCATGGCGATTTCAAAACCTGGCGGAGGTATCAACTGTCCGTAACAGAGAGGCCAATCCGGACAGGATAATCCGGCTCCATGGAGCCTTACCAGTGCACCAAAAGAAATTAGTGGCCAAGTCAGAACGGCTGAGGCCAACGCATACCATTTCATAGTGTAAGAAATCTAAGTAAAAAAAGATTGCAGAGTATTGCATTTCTCCTTGGAATCTCAAGCGTTGAGTCTTCTTATAGCCACTCATTTCAGCTCTTTTTTTCAACACGCTCTCACGTGGGAATGAGATTCTAAAGGAAAATATTGTTCTTTTGGATGGATCTGCTTAATACTTGTTTTGCTGTAAAACAGACCATTTTGGTAGCTCGACCCTGACTGACTATACGGATCCGCATCTCATGAAAAAGGTATGGTTTGAGTGAAGAATCCTTAGAAAACACCCTTGTCAATCTTCATGGGTTGTTGGGAGAACCGGATGCAGTGCAGATTGAAATTGCAACTGAGAATCTTGAGGAGGGTAGCCAATTTGTTTACGATAATGTCGCCTATCAGGTTACCCGTACCATCATGGACGATGTGGAGCATCCTCTGGTTTACGTTATGGTTCTCGACATTTTTGCGGACTCTTGAATCCCATTTTTACCAAAACTGTTCTATTCCATCCGAAGCCGCTAAATTATAAATCGTTTTTCATTCCTTCCAACCGTTTGGTTTCGGACTGTTCACATTACTGACCGGGTTGTCCTGACTTTCTCATCATCTTCAGACCTTTCTTCGGCATCATGAATGTTTCTTTATCGATGATCCTTGCTCATCTTCCGGCGGATCCACCACCACTCCAGCTCAAAGGTTTGCGTGGTTCGAGCAAAGCTCTGTTTTTAAAGGAAATCCATACCAACTTGGACCGGCCTCTGGTGGTCTTGAGCGACTCCTATGAAAACGCCGAGAGACTGCTCAGAGATCTGACTTTTTTCCTGGGTGATGAAGGGCTTTGTTTGTTCCCTCCCTGGGATGTTATGCCCTATGACCTTTTTTCTCCCCACCGGACTTTGGTTGGTCAGCGCCTGCAATGCTTGGATATGCTCATCAGGAAGGCCTGTCGGGTATTCATCACGACTCCCCATGCGTTGATGCAAAAGCTTCTTCCCGTAGAGGCATTCAGGGACAGCATACTTCAAATCAAAAGCGGTGACTCTTTAGAGATTTCAGACATCAAGATCCGGCTTCAGGAAACTGGTTATCAAACGGTTGATATGGTGGAGGATCAGGGAGATTTCAGTGCTCATGGGAACATTCTGGACGTCTTTCCGCTTCAGGCCGATTCCCCAGTCCGTCTGGAGTTCAGTCAGGAAGTTCCGTCCAGTCTGCTTCAGATCCACCCTTTTGACGTCCAAAGCCAGAGAACCGGAGGAGAACTTTTGGATTCCCTCACCCTGCTTCCGGGCAGTGAGGTGATCTTTAATGAAAAAACTCTGAGCCAGGCCCAACGAAAACTTCACCAGATCCGCAGTGATTTCAAAGGCCCTCAACTTCAGCGGTTGGAAAAGAAACTTCACTCAGCGGAACGTTTTCCAGGCTTGGAACATCTGGGTCCGCTGTTTTATCAGCAATTGGATACCGTCTTTGAGTACTTTCCTGAAAACCACCTCTTGGTGGTGGATGAAGATCAAAAGGTCCGGGAACGCGCGACCCATTTTTTCAATGAAATCTTCATGGAGTATGAGCAGAGCCAACAGCAAAAAAGGATCACTTTGCCTACGGAAGACCTCTACCTTAGTCACCGTCAGGTACAGTCCCGGATAGGGCAATCCTGTTGCTTGACCCTTAGTCAGGAAAGAGAGGAGGCTTCGTCAGGTACAAAAAAATCCCCAGAAAGTGTAATCGATTTCGATCGGGGAAATTCCTTTGAATCTGGAAGCTCAAAGAGCTTCTTGCTTCCTTTTGCTTCCAACAAATTGCTTCGTGAAGGCTTTCGGGAAAGTCATGCCGCCTCAGCAGTAGGCCATGTCATCAAGCTGGTTTCCGATTGGATCGATGAAGGAATTCCGGTTTTTTTGAATGCACGTAACCGGACCCAGGCTGATCAATGCAGGGAGCTCTTGGACGATCTGATGATCGAGACCGAGATCCAGGAAACCGAAGATCCTCCTGAAACAGGAGCATGGATTGAGGTCTTGCAGCAGGGTTCCTGGAATTCCTCTTCGCAAAACAAGCAAAAGGGGCCGTCACCGCCCATCCCGATTCTGGTAGGAACCCTTTCTTCTGGATTCAGGATGATCGATAGCCGAGGCCAGGTGCGCTTTGCCCTGCTCACGGAAGAAGAAATTTTTGGTGAAAAGAAAAAAAACCGTCGCTTGCAGAGGGCTAAAGTTCAGCGTAGTGCCGGAAGCCTCGAAGATCTTAGTGAAGGAGATGCCGTGGTCCACCTGGATTACGGCATCGGTCGTTATATGGGGTTGCAAAAACTTTCTGCTGCGGATACTGAAAATGAATTCATGGTGCTCAAATATGCCAGGGACGAAAAAGTTTATGTCCCGGTTAATAAGTTCCATCTGGTGCAGAAATATGTGAATACCGATGGTGCTCCACCCAAGTTGAGCAAACTTGGAGAAAAAACCTGGAAAAAGACGAGGAGCAAGGTTGCCAAAGCGGTGGAGGATATCGCAGAAGATCTCGCAGGAATCTATGCAGCCCGTAAAGCCCGCAAAGGAATCCGCTATCAGCAGGATGATCATGAGATCAAAGAATTTGAAAGACGGTTTCCTTACCGGGAAACTGAGGATCAGCTCGAGGCGATTCAGGCGGTAAAGGAGGACATGGAATCGGAAATGCCGATGGACCGGCTGATCTGCGGGGATGTTGGTTTTGGGAAAACGGAAGTAGCCATGCGGGCGGCTTTCAAAGCCGTCTCAGAGGAAAAACAGGTTGCCGTCCTGGTGCCAACTACAATTTTGGCCCAACAGCATTATTCCACTTTTCTAGAGCGTTTCCATGATACTCCCTTCAATATCGAGGTGCTCAGCCGTTTCCGAACTCCGACCGAACAACGGGATATCCTGAAAAAAATGGCTTCAGGGCAGCTTGACATCCTGATCGGTACCCACCGCATCCTTTCCAAAGATGTAAGTTTCAAAGAACTGGGTTTGCTGGTAGTGGATGAGGAACAGCGATTCGGGGTGAAGCATAAGGAAAAGATCAAACAATTCCGGGCCGAAGTCGATGTGGTCACCCTTTCTGCGACCCCGATTCCGCGAACGTTATACATGTCCCTGATGGGAATCCGCGACCTGAGCCTGATCAACACTCCTCCTGCCGACCGGGTGGCCGTTAGAACCCGCATTGTTCAGTCCAGTGATTATGTGATTCAGGAAGCAGTCAGTCGTGAATTACGACGTGGAGGACAGGTGTTTATCGTTCATAACCGGGTTGAGACAATCTACGAGTATGGAAATTACCTGCGTGAGATTCTTCCGGATGTGAAAATCGCTATCGGTCATGGTCAGCTAGGCGAACATCAGTTGGAACAGGTGATGTACGACTTCATTGAAGGGGAGATACAGGTTCTGCTTTCTACGACCATCATTGAATCGGGACTGGACATCCCTCGGGCCAACACGATCCTCATCAACAATGCCGATAACTTCGGACTTTCCCAACTCTATCAGTTGCGTGGAAGGGTTGGCAGAAGTAACCTCCAGGCCTTTGCTTATCTGCTCGTTCCACCCCAAAAAATTCTTAATGGAGTGGCCCAGGAAAGACTCCAGGTGCTTCAGGAACTGAATGATCTTGGTGCTGGTTTCAAAGTCGCATCACGAGATCTCGAAATCCGTGGAGCAGGAAACCTTCTCGGGTCTGAACAGTCCGGACAGATCGCCAGTGTTGGACTGGAACTCTACACCCAAATGGTGGAACAGGCGGTGAGGAAAATTCAGCAACAGGACCTGGCGGTGCTTCCTCTGGACGAAGTACAGGTGCGACTCGACACGGTTGATGTTACCATTCCGGAAGAATACATTGTCAGCACTAGCCAACGGCTATCACTTTACAAAGCTTTTGGGACCATTGAATCAGACGAGGCGCTTTGGGATTTCCGGAGTGGAATCGAAGATCGTTTCGGCCCGATGCCGGAGTCTCTGGTCAACCTGTTCATGACCGCCCAGATTCGTCTCTGGGCTCAGCGCTTCGGAGTTGAATCGGTGCATCACAGCAAACAGCGTCTTCGGCTTCAGATACGTGATTCCAGTAGGCTGCAACCGGACCGCCTGATTGAATGGCTTTCGGAGCCACAAACCCCGTTAAGGTATGTTCCAGAAAACATCCTTGATCTGCAGCCGGTGCCACCCATGATCCAGGCGATTCAAAAAAGCCTGAAGGACGTTGAACGAGTTTTTCATTGATGGCGCAAAATTCTCCCGAAACTTGGCTTCAGTCTGAATTATCCGCATTGCTCGTGACGATTCATGATGTCCTGGATGCATGGGCACGGCTTCCCTTCGATTGTCCATGGACCAGAAAGCCTCCCGCAGATCATTACCTGCTGATGCTGAAAGGGATGGAAGAACAGCTTTTACGGATGTGGGTCCGCATGCAGCGGAAACAGTGGAATGTGCTTGTATCCGAAGTCTTAGCCTGGAACGGGAGTCAGAAACGGATGCCGAATGGCGTTCTCCGAAATTACTATTCCTGCCTTCAATCCATCAGTTTATATGTTTCGGAAGATGAGGAACTCAATCAGGCGTTTCCAAAAACCTGGAGCGGGTTTTTGATCCGATCAATTTGTTCCGAGCATTATCTGCTCAAACGTTGTGCCGAACTGGAAGATGAATTTGTTTCCGAAGAATTGCAGAATCTCTGCGGGAACTATCTGAAATGCATGCAGGTCCTTCATCAAGTCGAACCCCGTGAGCTTTGTTCGAGCTTTTTTACCCTTCTGTCACCATTTACCCGTGAAAGCGTTTTCCTCACGGATTATCCCTCCCTCTCTCCTGGAAACCTTTCTTCAACTGAAATCAGCAGTTTTGCTGGGGATTTGCTTTCCTCAAAGGATTGGCAGTCCAAAACAAAAGACTATCTTCAACTGCTTAGAAAAAACTCCTGACTTTCCTCAAATATGGGATGCATGAAGCCAAAAAAAAAGTGCTAGGGCTGAAGTAGATCAAAGGAGGGACTAAGAAAAAGAGCACAGGGCGCTCGAGGTGTGGGTGCCGACCATCCTTGGTGTGCCCTTCCATCCGTGGAGCAACCCCGGGACACCCTGTGCTGCAATCTTTGCCTCCTATTTAATCTGCAAAAAATAAACCAATTTCAAATAGTTGCGATTTAATAGTGCAAAAATTGCCTATTATTTCTGTCCAAATGCTGTTTTTTGAAGCAAATTGGGCACGAACTGGGCAGATTTGAACCACCCTCAAATCATACAGGCATGAGCGTTCAATGAGCGTGTTTTTCCAGATAACCTTTGAAAACGTTCATGAAATGCTCCATTTCAGTCATCCTGCGCAGACTCATGCGGAAGGTGTTTTCCAGCGGGGGGTGCATCAGTCGCACAAGAATACCCTGGGATTTCAGGTAATCTGCAGCGCTTTTTGCGTCCATCATTTCCACCAGCATGAAGTTAGCGGAGCTTGGGTAGAAGCGGATCTCATTTTCTCTGAAAAAATGTTCCAGGGCAGGTTTGACTTCATCCATCAGGTGACGTGTCAGAGACTGCCAGCCTTCCGGATTTTCCAGTTGGACCTTTGCTGCCACCACGGCCGCCGAGTTGATATCGAAAGGCCCACGAATTTTGGCAAGCTGTTTGATGAGTTCCGGATGAGCCATTACGTATCCCAGACGCAATGAAGGCAGGGCAAGGGCTTTGGAGAAGGTCCGCAGGATGATCAGATTGGAAAAGTCTCCAAGCAGTCCTGCTGCGGTTTGTCCGCTGAATTCGAAATAGGCTTCATCTACCAGAATAGGCAGATCCGGGAAGCTTTCCAGGAAATTCTTTATTGCATCCGGAGAGATGGTCGTGCCGGTGGGATTGTTTGGATTGATCAGAACCATCAGGCGGGTTTTATCATGGACAGCCTGATGGAGTGCTTCAGCAGGAAACTCCATGTTTTCCGAATATCTTGGGCCGGTGACCCGGGCTCCCAGAGTGGAAGCCACCTGCTCGAACATGGCAAATCCAGGAAGAGCCATCACGAGTTCGTCTCCTTTTTCCAGAAAACATCTCAATACCAGTTCGATTCCATGGTCCGAACCGTTGCTGAGGAGGAGTTGATCTTCTTCGACAAAGGTGTAACCAGAAAGTACCTTCAAAAAGTCATGGTAAGCAGGATAGACGTTAGCCCGACGACTGAGAAAATCAGAAATGGCTGCGATGGCTTCTGCTGGGGGAGGCACCGGAGACTCATTGAAATCCATCAGCAGATGTTTTTCCGGGTCCCGACTTTCTAGGGGAGGAAGGTAAGGCGCCATCCTGAGGATAGCCTGGCGGATTTTCAGATCCCCAAGTTTTGAGTTCATTGAATCGGTTTCATTCACCGATTGAGAACATATGTTCGAGATCGTGCCTGGAGAAGGTGTTAAAGGCGATCAGGGTCTCGGTTGCAGTGATGCCTTCCAGTGTGGAAAATTTTCCGGTGATGGTGTCCGCTATCTCCGCATTGTTATTGACGCGAACGATGGCCACTAAATCGTAACGTCCAGCGACTGAATAAACCTCTGTCACCTGTTTCATGTCCACAAGACTCTGTGAGACATTCTGAATGTACTTTCGTTCAACATTCAGCATTACCAGGGCAGTCACCATGTTCCCTCACTTGATTAAGGTTCATAAGAAGGTCCCTATCGGGTTAGTTCAATCCCACTATAACAGAGCCATGCAAGATGGAAAAGAGCCCAGCGCTTCGGACCTGACACAATCGAGCAAATCCACCGTTGTCTTAAGCCGGAATATTTCAGCCTGCGCGGGTCTTGAGCATTTCTAGCAATTCACACTCCGCGCATCCCTGGAAAAAATTATGGCAAAAATCGGCATGGACTTGAAGCATCCCCTGACGGAATCCGAAGCTGTTCAGTCTGAGATCCTTTTGAGACGAAGTCCAGAGACGCCGTTCCATGAATCGTGTTTTACGGTTGGACGCTTCCGGAGGGAGGACCATGAAAATCCTGTAAAGCAGCATTTCTAACTGCAAGTCCTTCTCGAACCGGGCGTAAGCCAGGAAAAAAGGGAGGATCGCATTAGCCCAGATGATCACTTTCCTGTCCTGTCCGATCAATTCTGTTTTCTGTTTTGCTTTGCTGGGTTTTAAACTCCAGACTTCCCAGTTCGGGGTCTCAAAGATCTCCTGGCTCAGTTCCAGGATGACACGACGCAAAGGCTTATTATGTTCCCTTTGACTGACCTGGCTAAGCAACATCAACCAGCTTTTGAAAAGGCCCTGGTTCGCCGTAACTGCAAGATGATGATACATTCCCACCAACCTTCTTTCCGGTGCATTGCCCGGACGAGTGGAGCCGGAAAGGGGCTGGAAGAGTCGAATTTTTGGTTCCAGTTTTTCCCATTCGTCGGACCATTGCAGCAGATCTCTTCGCAGATCAGGATTCTTGAGAGGAGATTTAGAAGAGAGTAAACCGGAGGCCCCAAACCAACGGCAAAGTATTTTGGTCTTAGATTCCCGGGGGTTCAACCTAAAAAGGTTACGCAAACTGGAATAGGGATACAACCTCGCCAATTCTTCAAAGGCTGGTGCGTTGACCGTATAACCCAGTGATTTGAAGATCAGTTGAAACAGCAGTTCCTCAGGTTTCTGGTCCTGCCAATACTGCTGAATCTGCCTCATTTTGTTCTGCATCCTCTGTTCAGCAGCATGGCCCAGTAAATCCTTCAGTAACCGGGGATCCTTTTCCCTGATCCAGACTCCGCAGCGTCCTGGGAACTGCTCGATGCGTCTTAACCTTTCCTTGCTTTGCTTTTGACTGAGAGGTTTCAGTGGTTTGAGGTGGGGGGCCAGTTCGAGTTCCGGGACTTGGTGTTTTAGTTCTGTAATAGCTGAATGGTTTTGTTGATGGTAGAGCACCACATGCAGGATCACCTGGTTGTAGGACGGATTCCGGTCATGCCCGTGTGCCTTCCATCCGGAAGTCTGAAGGTGAACTTCAACCGATCCGAAATAAAAATCATCACCGACCGAGATCCTGGAAGCCTCAAAATCAGGTCCTCTGCCTTGATTCCACCAACCTGGAAAAAAAACTTCAATCGGTCTTCCATCAACCGTTTTCAGCTCCTTTGCCTCAAAATCCTGCTCGGCCCAGATTCTCTGGATTTCATGTTCGTAAATCGGTGCTGCAGCATGATTCATTCAAAAAGTTCTGGTTTGCAGGGCCTTACACAGAGGTTGATCACCTGAGAGTCGTTGACTTTCTCTCCACTCTCAGCTTCGAGGGTCATGCTCAATTGAATTGCACGAGGAAGACATGGTGGGTCACCAACCTTGAAACATTCCTTTTCTTCAGTGTTGAATTCATTGCTCCACTCTTCTTTTGATCCTCCTGCAGCTTGTTCGATTTCTTGAAAAAGGAATTCCACTTTAAAATCGGTTACTGAATGTGAAAGGACCTGTATGCGGCCTCCTTCATTTAAATCGTTGTCGATGTAAAAATCCTCACGGCGTTTGAAATAAAGAATTCCAGAAGATTGGTCGAATTCAAGAAAATAACCTATTTCATGAAGTCGAGGGTCCATTCCCTTCCTTACCGAATCAATATCTTGAAAAAATCGGCTTGGTACAGCCGCATGAAAACTTAGACGACTGACCTCGCTAAGAGTAGGATTATTCTGTGTGTTCTGCACCCAGTCGAGTGTTGAAATAATGCCGGTTTGAGAATTATTTTCTTCATCTTCCACATAATGTTTGAGGTACTGCACAGCCTGCAGGTCATCAAGCACCATCTTCATCAGCAACCGCAGTTCCTGACTCTGGGACAAGGATGCTTTAATCTTCAAGGAAGAATTGGAAACCTGAAAAAATGCCCCATAGATCATGGCGCTGACGATTGCCAGCAGGGTTATCGATACCAGCAGTTCTATCAGAGAGAAAGCTTCTCGTCCGGTCGTGGGTCCTGCATTCATTCGGATTTGACGTATAGATCGGAACTGTAGCGATACTCGCGTTCTCCCTCCATCCAGGTGATTTCATAATTGACCCGTCGTACTTTAATCCCAGGCAAAGGAAGTTTATCTTCAATGTCCAGTTTCCAGCGTCCATCTAGAAAACCTACTTCTTCCTCAACACTACCCTGGGAGACCGATACAGGAGGAGGGTTCTTCGAACGTTCCCAACGGAGCAATTCTTTTTGTGTCTCCGCCATCGCCTTCCAGAGGGTTTTGGTGGACTGCAGGACGAAGAGGGAAGAGGCAAAGGACTGGTAGACTGCCATCAGGGTGATGCTGAGGATGGATAAGGCAATCAGCACTTCTAGAACGCTGAAGGCGGATTTTGCTTTCATTGGGATTCACGTAATTCGAGTTTCCCGAGAATGCCCACACTCTCCATCTCCCAGAAACGTAGTCCGTCTCTTTCTGCAAAAGTTAGTACGAAAGGTGTGACAAAACCGGAATTGTCGATCAAAACTTCAAAAGCTGAGCTGGGATTTTGACTGGGGGTATTGGTGGAATAACGGGCATCCTGAAGTACAAGTTCTTCAGGAAATTGATGTTCCATGAGCCATTTCGGCCAGTCCTCCTCCTGGTTTTCTCCGTCGCCACAGCCTTCGGGTCCGATCATTCCCGGAATCAGCTTTTGCTCCTTGAGGTCGAAGGAGAGGCAGTAGGCTCTGCTTCGAAGCACGGCATCCGTACGCAGCATCCGCAAGACCTTGGTCAGATGCTGGTATTCGTTTTCCTGGGGGGAAGTGAAGAGTGCAGTGAAATTCGGTACGGCGTATCCCGCCAGCAGTGCTGCCAGTGCGATGACCACCATCAATTCGAGAAAGGAAAACCCTTTCCCAACGGATTTGATGGGGTCAGAGGTCGTTGGAACTGATATCCTCGTCGAGGTCTGAACCGCCTTCCACTCCATCGGCACCCATCGAAATGATTTCGTAGTCCTTACCGTTCTGGGTCACATAACGGAAGTCATTGTCCCAGCCGTCTTTAGGAAGATTTTTTCCCCGAAGGTAGGGACCGTTCCAGCTATCTGGAATCAGGCCGACTTCGGGTTTACTTAGCAAAGCTTTAAGCCCCTGCTCGCTGGAAGGATATCGCGAGTTGTGGAGGCGGTAAAGGTCGAGTGCAGTTTCAAGGCCCTTGATCTGGGTTTTGGTAGCATCAGCTTTGGCCTGTTCTGCAGAATCGAACAGGTAGACACCAACGATCCCAGAAAGTAAGCCGAGGATGATAATCACAACCAACACTTCGATGAAGCTGAAACCTCGAGTCGGTTTTCGCAATTTTTTTTGTCGTTTCTTTAACTTTGAACCCATGAAAAATTTTTATTCTATCATTTGGAATTCTGGAAGGAATGAAACATCCATTCTTCACCTTTTCAGGCTATGTTAACCTGGCGAGGCTTGCAACTCCAAGACAAACTGTTAGCTTGCAAAGACCAGAGTCGGATACACGGCCGCCGGTGAATCCTGTCAAGAGCGGGTTCTTGCCGGAGGAAAGTCCGGGCAGCAAGGGCGCGGTGCTGGTTAACGGCCAGACGGTGTGAACCGATGGAAAGTGCAACAGAAAGCATACCGCCGATGGACCTCCTGAAGGTCACAGGTAAGGGTGAAATGGCAGGGTAAGAGCCTACCGCGGTCCTGGTGACAGGGCCGGCAGTGTAAACCCCACCTGCTGCAAGTCCAAATAGGATCGCTATCGGGTGGCCCGCCCGGCGATCGGGTAGGACGCTTGAGGCTGACGGTAACGTCAGTCCCAGATAAATGGTCGTGGCCCCACCTTTCAAAGAAGATCATGTCCTGGATGTCGTTTAACATCCATGAAATTTTTGACAGGGAGGGGAACAGAACCCGGCTTATTTCCGGCTCTGGCCTCACCTAGTTTATTGTTGATTAAAACTAGAAGGAATTGTTCTCGGACCCCTCTTCCTGCCAATCATCGAACAGTTTCATGTACTGCTCACAGACCTGGTCCAGGGGGAGATCAAGGGCTTTGAGGTAACAGTGAAGATAGCCCTTGAGATAAACTGCTGAGGGAAAGATTTTGAAATTTTCCTTTTCGATACTTTCCAGGTAGGTACCTCGGACACAGGTCACTGTGGCCAGTTCCATGATTGTGATGCCTTTAAGTTCTCGGATTTGATGGAGTACCGAACCGGAATAACGTACTACACCTTCATTTGCTTCCAAAAACTGATAATATTCTTGGAGTTTGGCATCTGTTTGCTTGTTTTTTCCTGCAAGATTTTGAAATGCATCTTGACGCAGTTTGGCTGATTGATGCGTGATTTCTTCCAGAGAGGCACTGACATTCTGCCGATTCAGTTTGGTGATGGGATTGGGTTTCTGAGTATCAGAGACTTTGGCCTGAAACGCTTCTCCAGTTGAAGTTGAAAACCCGCCGGTTTTTAGCTGAGGTCGTAGGAAAACCACTTTGCCTTCGTTTGATGGCGAACTCGATTCTATCTTGGTTTTTACAACAGGAGTAGTAGGTGCAAGATAAGGTTTGCTGGATATTTCTTCTTGTATCGGTTTGGATTCTAATTTCAAATCATGGGTTCTACGGGCTTCGGGATCCGCAAGCTGCATGAAAGCTTCACTAAGTTTTCTCAGTAAATCTTCGTTCTCTTCAACAGGACAAAGAGAATAAGCTGCCAGGGATTCTTCATGAACTTCCTCTAGCTTTTTTTCATAAGCCTTCTGGACTTCCTCAAAGCTGGCGGAAGCTTCAACTTCCAGAAGTTCATAATAATTTTCCGCGGTTTCCATCTTCTGAGGCCTCTTCAGGGTTTCAGGGAATCAGGCGTGAATAGACTGGGGTCAACGGGGTGGAGAGGTTTGAAGATCTCAGTAGGTTCTCAGAGATGGTCTTCAATTGCTGAGACATTAGGCTGTCAGGTTTGTCAAGGGTCACTGGTTTGCGACGTAAAACCGATTCCCGTACTCCTTCATGCTGTTCCACATAACCGCTGAAATTGAGGGTCAATCCAAAGTATTTCAGGCAGGCTTTTTCCATCGCCCTGCCAATCCGGATGTCACTCTCAGAACGAGTTTGATTGATGATCAAATTAGGCTGGAAGTGTTCAAGCTGATCTTCAATGAAGGTGGAAGCGTTCCCCCCCATCTGTCGCAAGTATTCAATCAGGTCTCTTGGAGAGCGAATTCCGAAAGAATTGTTGTTCTTTAGCATTTGTTCTATGACCGTTCTCAGACCAAAGGATGAGCTTGTGTGCCGAAGTTTTCGGTAAAATGAATTTTTCAGAAAGCGATAGGCGTTTTCAATGGAAGTGGGTTCTGGAATCACGACCATCAGTTGTTTTTCTGCAAGCAGAAAAAAATCAATCGTGTTGTAAGCTGTTCCAGCTCCTAGATCCATAACGATGAAATCTGTGTCAAGCCTCTTGAGCGCCATCAAAAAACGCATCTTTTGGGTATGTTTCAGGTTGGCGATCTCGATTCCGTCCCGGGCTCCACTGATAAGCCTGAGATGTGGAATTGAGGTGGGAATAAGGAGTTCATGGATTTGTTCCACTTGACGGTCGACAAATTCCGAAACTCCCTGTTCTGGTGTGTTGACTCCGAGCCAGGTATGGAGATTTGCCCCTCCAAGATCCAGATCGGCAAGGATGACACGAAACCCTCTTTGGGCGAGCAGAATCCCGAGGTTTCCGGCCACAAAGCTTTTTCCGACTCCGCCTTTGCCGCCACCAATCGCCCAGATTTCTTTTATGGAGTTTGAATTGGAAGTATCATTCACTTGAATTTATCCTTGTAATCTAAACCATTATATCAATTTTCTGCAATTATCTAGCCAGTAATTGAGAATTATGATTGAGGATGATGGTAAATTCTTTGTGCAGGAAACTGATGCAGGATCCGATCAGGCCATGACAGGGCCGTTAGGCATCCTCCATAAACACAACCGCTGTCTAGTCCAATCACATTCTGACGCATTACAATTCCACCAGCAGCCCAGTGTCCAAAGATGATCATCCTGGAATCCTCGTATAACTCATACCAGGCAAGGTGATTATCATCTCCTGGTCTGCAGTTTTCAGGATCCCAGGTTCTCAGTTTGGTCAGAAGACGAGGTTCACTTTCTTGAAGAGGAATACCTGGTGCGACACCGGCATGAACAACTAGAAATGAGTCTATTTCATCCTCTTCTCCTTCAGAAACGAAAAGCGGTAGCGATTCAAGCCAGTCTTCCCAGAATCCCGCCTGGTCACCCATTTCTTGTTTCAGCTTTTCGAAGTTGGCAGAAGTCTTGGAACCGTTTTTCAAAAAACTTAAGAAGCTTTGTTCATGATTTCCAAGTACACTTGAAGCGCCAAGGTGATGAACCAATTTTAAGACTCCTAAGGAATCTGGACCACGGTTGATCAGGTCTCCGACGAAAAAAAGTCGGTCCCGTTTTGGGAGGAACCCCGCCAAGTTCAGTAGACCTTCGGGTTCTGTAAGGCAGCCATGTACATCCCCTACGAATAATGTTCTTTCTACCATCCAGTTGTTTTTTCCTGGAGAGTCCAAAATTTCAGGTTATCTCCTGCTACTTGTTAAAAAATGATTCAAGTTCTTGTGCCACCTGCCGATATTGATCTTATAGTCTTAAACCTTTTTCTATGCATTTTAGCAAAAGGTCGAAAAAAAGAATCATTCCTAATGCGTTTCATGTTCCGAAAGTTCATACCAAACCTAATACTTGCCTCTCTGATTCTGTTGCTGGGATCCTGCAGTACAGGAGAGTTTGAGTTCCAGGCAAGGTCTTTTAAAAGTCGGCTTCAGGAAGGAGATTACCATTTAGGTTGGAGTCTGAACTATTTTGACAGCTGGAGAAATGCAAGGCAACCTCGTTACCTCAGGCTGGCAGAATCCCATTCGATCAATGCCATCAACTCTTTCGCAAGACTCGAATCGGACACCTCACCCAGGATCAGTGAATTTTATGTGGTTCGTGAACGTCGGACCAGGGGTTGTAGGCTTCTTGCGGAACTCCAGTTTGAAGCCAGCAATCATGGTCACAACCTCTCTGGAATGACCCCGCAGGGGTGCATCTACTGACTCAGGGTTTCAACCTGAGAATCTTCTGGATTGTTATTTTGGTTCAGGGATACAAGTTTGAGCCGCTCAGCATGAAACTCCTGTGAACGTTCGGAATTGCCGGCTTTGTTGTGGATGGTTCCCAATTCATCGAGGATTCTGATTAAACCATTACGGTCATCCAGGGACCTTTTGCATTCGAGGTGGCTTTCATAGGTATCCATCAAGCCTTCGGTATCTTCTAGAGCAATCTGAGCCTTTTCAATCCGTTCATAAATCAGGTCCATGCCCGTCTGATTCTGCTGCTGCTGGTTGAAGGCCAACAAGTCCTGAAGCAGTGGGAGAGCTTCAGTGTAGGCTTCTTTTTTCTCAAGAGCATAGACCAGTTCATCCATGATGGAAGCATAATCCGTCTGCTCATCGTTTTCCCAGGGATTGATGCGTTCCGGTTCTGTCTTATCAGGTAAGGATTCGGATTCGTGTGTCAGATGTATTTCCGATTTCTTGGCAGGTTCTTCAACAATCGAATTTTCCAAGGTTTGTTCTTCTTTTTTGCCTAAATGATCCTTCAGTTCGATCGCTTCAGGATCAGGAGACTTGCCGATTTCGTCGAGCATTGAAAAATAACCTTCCAATCCGTTTCGTGCTTCATCATTTCGTCCTGAATCTGCTGCTGCCATAGCAATTTTCAGCAACCCTCGTGCTTCATCATTGGTTTCATTGAGGGGTCCAGGTTTTTGGAACAGGTTGGCCAGTTGGTCCTCCTGCCAAAACTGTGAGTCATCCTCTTGATCCACTTTTTCAGGAGAAGATTTGATGGGCTCCTGGACAGCGGGTTCCTTTTGATTTTCCAGGGAAAGGGGGATGTGAACATCCGCAAACAAATCATCCATCGCCTCTTCCAACTGTTCCTCCCTGACTAGAGGCTGAGTGGTGCGTTCCAGAGACTCGATTCTTGGTTTTTGTGATGATCTGGGCTCTCCTGGCCAGGTTTCGGAAAGCATCCGCGCAGGAACCGATTCAGTCGGAATGGTTTCATAATTCGATGAGGAATCGCTTTGGATATCGGCGGAATTGGCAGATGTTTTATCTTTTTCCACTATGTGTTGACTTTGTGGAAAAGGAGCCTGCTTTGTCTCTCCAAGTTCTGAATTCCTTGTCTGCGGGCTGAGGGTAACTCGGACCTGTTCTGTGTCTTCAAGTTCATTCAGGAAGGAAGGTTGTTCCATAGAGTCAGTCTTCGTGCGAACGGGATTCGTTCGAGGTGGATGAGGAGACTGGTAAGGCCCTGGAAGACCAATGTTTGAACTGCCGCCGACTTTGTGTTTTTCTCGAAAACGCTCAAAAATGTTACTATCTATTCCTCCGGGCATCATCGAAAGGGGGGGCGGACTTTGTTTCAAAGCCGCTTCACGGGGCAATTCAGATCGGTTTTGATCCTTTTGCTGATCTTTGTTGATTAATACGGTTGTCGAAGCCCTGCGAATCAGAGAAGCGATGCTGATTAGGCTCAACAACAGCACCAAGGTTCCGAGACCATATTGCCAGGAAATGTTGAACATCCAGAATGAAGCTGACAGGACTCCTGCCCATAAAAAAATGTTGATCAGCATCTGCTCCTTATTCTCTTGATTGATTTTCTTGAGGAATACTTCATTCAGTTCACTGATAACCGAGTGCCTGTAGGTGGTGCTTCTTCCTTGTCCATTGTTTTACTACCTTCACGTGTAATGCCAAAAAGACACGCTGTCCAAGCAGTCTTTCAATTTTTTCTCTGGCTGCTGTCCCAATCTGTTTGAGCATTGATCCTGATTTGCCGATCAAGATTCCTTTTTGCGATTCCCTTTCAACACAGATCAGGCAGTCCAATTTCAGGCAATCCGGATCTTCTTGAAAACGTTCTACCTGAACTGCAGTGGAGTAGGGAAGTTCCTGCTGAAGTTTACGAAAAATCTGTTCACGAACCAGTTCCGCAACGAGGAAGCGTTCTGATGCGTCAGTCAGTTGATCGTTTTCGAAGAAAAATGGATGTTCCGGAAGGTATCGCTCTAATTGTTCCAGAAGGCTGTCAAGATTGGTCGACTTGAGTGCAGAGAGGGGGATGATTTCATCGAAAGACCCCAATTGGCTAAAAGTATCGATGGTTCTTAAAATCCTTTCCCTATCGGCAAGATCGATTTTGTTGATCACCAACATCGTCTTGCTTCTACAGTTGCTGATCAGGTCCAGGATCTTTTTATCATCAGGATGAGGTTCTTTGAAATGTGATTTCAAAGGTTCTATAAGCCACAGGTTGAGATCGGTTTCCTCTAGGGTTTGGATTGCATACTCGATCATTTTACGATTCAGAGGAATGTTTGATTCATGAATGCCTGGGGTGTCGATGAAAACCATCTGCGATGTCCCTTGGGTTCTTATGCCAAGCAGCCGATTTCTTGTGGTTTGTGGTTTTGGAGTGGTGATGGAGAGATCCTGTCCAATCAGTTTATTGAGCAGAGTGGATTTGCCTACATTGGGTCTTCCAATCAGGCCGATGAATCCACAATGTTCTTTTGTGCTCATGTTCCAGATGCCATTTTCGAGTGGTGGATGATCTATGTTTATAGTGCGCCAGGTAGATTGTTCAGAAAAGTTTTGGTGAGCTTGATTGGACTGCATCGGTTTCAGCAGTTTATAAGGAATTACTCACATGGAGCCTTCCAACATCATATGAGACGGGACTAATTCTTTTGATCGGAACCGTTGAAAAACTGAGAGTATAGATTGTGGAAGTATTGTTCAAGAACAACCTTATCTTTCAAAACGTTCTGTTGCAAAGGCAAAATCAAGGATTACGAGTTTTTTTTCAAACTTTTCTGGAAGAGGCAGTGTTTTTGCTACAGAGTAGTATAAGGGGGCTAGATTCAATCCTCCATGATCGAGTCCGGGCAGAGGAAAAAACCCGGGCCGGAAGTTTTTTCAATGAATGAGCTATCAAAGCTGAAATTCAATGAAGATGTTATGAATAAAGTATTTTATCCTGAGTTTTCCGAACAAGAGGATGTGGTGTTTACGGAACGGGAAAGAGAGATTGAAACAGAAGAAAATTTCATGAATCTTTGGGGCTATTTAAGGCGCCGTTATCCGGATGAAACCCTAGAGGAAAAAAAATTCAGCGACTTGATCAATCTCAAGATTCACCTGGAAGGACCACGCCGTCTTAGAGAATGGACGGAGGACATCGCTTCGGTACGCAAACACTAATTAGTATAGAAAACATCCTTTCTTTGGATTTACCAGGCATTATCTTTCCTTACCAGGCGATTTGTTGAAGCCTCTTGACGGAGGCATACATATCAGGATTCTATCCCTCCGGCACCATGAGCCCAGTTGGTTTCAATGACGATTTTTTTGAAGAGCGTTTCAAACCTGCGAAACCCGTTTTCGATGAAAAAACCCTTAAGGAACTCAATCAGGGCAGGGTTTTTACATCCAAGAATGCAGAACTTAGGAATTTAAGATTTTCAGAGGGTCTAGATCCACAGACGGTCCATGAACTAAAACGTCTGGTCCGGGCTCTGTTGGAATATGCGGATCTGCGTGGATTTAGGCTCCGTGATGCGAATCACCCCGTTTTTTTCACTGACATCGCAGGTTACGAAAAAGAAAGCGGGACCCGTCTTCCGGAAAACATTCCTCTTCCCGCATCCAGGCTCGATTTTCTTGCCGTTTCCAAAGTCTATTCGATTACCGTTATTCTTCCTGAAAAACTCGAGTCCTCCGAAGTGAGGATCAATCTGACTCGTTCTCTGTTTTCCAAACTGTTTGGCGAGGTTCACTTTCTTGAACACATCCAGCCTTTGGAATTCTATCGACAGCAGTTCAATGAAGAATTGGAAAGTAGTGCAGGCATACCTGAAATATTGGAACTGCTCTCCACATTTGAATTTCCTTCGGAACGTTTTCAAGCTCGTTTAGACAAAGAAGCATCACGGTTTGGGTTTTCTCTGCCAAAAGATAGTAAAGCCCTGATTATGGAATTGAACAGGGAATGGAAACGTCAATGGGAGAACAGAGGTCTTGGTGAGGATGAGGAATTCCTGAAATGGACCTACAGGGATTTTTGTCAGCTTTTAAAAGATAATCCAGGGCGAATTCAAAAGCTGATGATTGAACAGGTAAAGAAACTCGATGAGCAACTACATCTGATTCTGCCCCATGATGCGAAAGGTTATTGGAACTTCGAGAGTGAGCAACCGCTTCAGTTCTTGAGGGCCTATGCCAATCGTCTCCAAGAAATGCATTCGCTGCTAGGGTTCATCGAAGAACTAGAACATCAATTGGGAGAAACCGAGGAAGTTGAAATTTTGAGTGGGATGCTTGCCTCATTGTTGTTAAAAATGCGTGATCTAAGGCGGGACGGGAAGGTTAGGCCTTACCTGATGCCTGAAATCAAGCAGAACCAAGAGATGATAAATCGGGCCTCAAGGTTTCCTTTGAAAATGATGAAATGGCTGCCGGTTGGATGTCCGATCGAATCTTGGAATGAGGAATTTCAGAAAATGAAAAAACAATACAATCATTCCATTTATGCCAAAGTCTACCTGGCTCTTGAGGCGATGGAGCAGAAGATTCGTAGTAAACTGAAAGGTGATGAAAGTACTATTTCTGAAAATGTTGATCAGCGTCTAAAATCCATGCTCGCCATTTTCCGTTTCAGAAGTTCTCTGATGGACCAATGGAAAACGACCCTAGGCATTTTGCTGGATTCAAGTGAGGTGCTTCCGGAGGAGGGAAACCGTCAGTTTATTTCTTTGGACATGATTCGCAAAGCATGGGCTTATCTGCTTTCTGCTCACATTACCCTCGAATTTTATCGACATCCGGCTCATCTTGAATTCGTTCCAGAAGGTTTTCAATCAAGCCAATATCTGCGCTCTATCGAACATTTCATCCATAAAAAAACTCAGGAAGGAATCAATCATTACCACCTGGTTCTGCTTCTTCATTTGATACACAAAGAATCCGAGGATCAGAGTCTTGAATTCCTCCATTTTTGTCTGGTACATCCTTTAGGAACATTGCACTACCTGTTGCAGAAAACGATGGTGCCTCTTGGAGAAAATGAAAATCTACAAAATCGTCTTGATCAAATGCCCCGGCATCGCGATACCCTGTTGTATGCCTATCAAAAATCATGGCACGAATTCCTTGTCGAAAATTCATGAAACAGGATGCTTCAGAAAATAACCTTTTCAATCCTCTGGAAATGAATCCTTTGTTCAAATCGATGCTGATCATCGGTTTCATCAATCTACTATTTATTGGATGTACCCAGCCTGTTCCGGTTCCTCAAACCAGTTTATACAAAAGGCTAGGTGGGGAGAAAACTCTGGTTGCTTTTTCTCTTCAAGTCAGCCGGAAGCCAAAGATACAGGAAGCAATTGGTTCGGACCAAGGCCGGATTTTCCGCAAACGTCTCAGCGAATGGATGTGCAGAGCTTCTTCCGGGCCTTGTGATTTTCCCAGCAGGAAGGAGTTTTTTCAGGAAGTTGAATTGAATCCGGGACAGCAACGGCTTTTGATGCAGGCTCTCATGGAAGTACTTTCCGAAACAGGAGTTCCTGAACCAATACGGCAAGAGTTATTGTCTGAATTGGCAAAATCCTGAAGGATTTCTCCGGGATTTCTGTCAACCTCCACGAGAGTGTGTGTTGGTGACAGAAGCAGGTTTCAGCTTTTCAGAATCCCGGGGGCCATGAAAATCCTGAAATTTCCATTTTTAGCCTCCTTTGATGGGTTCCGGAGAATGGAAGCTCCGAAACAGTTCTAGTGTCCTACGGCTAACAGCCCGCTTGCCGCAAGGATCAGAATCAGGGCTTCTGCGAGAGCAATGCTTGCCATCCAATAGTCCTTGCGCTGAAACATCCCCGGTACAATGAACAGGTAACAGAGGATCGTGACTCCCGAGAGCAGCACGACAGGAAGAAAATTCAAAAAATCTCCGTATCCCAGCAGCTTCACCCAGGACCACCCAATCGGAAGTTCATCCCAACCCAGAAATTCCCGGTTCACCTGAACAAGGTAGTCGTGAACCGGTTGGTTCCAAAACGAGTCAATTCGTTCAAGGGGAACGACCGGTTCAAGAACTCCGAAAATGTAGAGAAGAAACGTGACAAACATTAACAGTAGACCAGTGTACATTCCTCGTTCCAGCACACCAGCGTAAAGGATCATTTCTTCCGATACATTTTGTTGGTTATTCTTCATCAATCCTCCTTCCTTACAAAAAAGTGAGGCTATAATATTCAAGGCCTTTGCTGATAGCCTTTAGGCCTGCAAAAAAAAGAATGCCGATCACCATCCAACGAATGAACGCAGGTTTGGCAACTCTGAGGATGCGAACCCCCACAAAAGATCCGAGCATGATCCCGATCAGTGAAGGGACGACCATCAATGGAATCACCGCACCTTTGTTGAGGTAGATCCAGGCAGCTGAAGTGTCAGTGATTGAAAGCAGAAACTTTGATGTTGCAACACTGATTTTCAGAGGTGCTCCCATCAGCAGGTTGAGAACCGGGACATTTGCCCAGCCGGCCCCGAGCCCGAACATACCCGCCATGAATCCGATGATGATGAAACTAAAAAGTCCAGGCCATGTCCGGTGAACTTTCCAGGCAATATCACGTTTCATGCTCGGTTCATGGTAAATTCCGGTAATTCTGAGTGCAGTGGAGAGTGAATCCGCCTGATCCACGTTCGGAAGTTCAGATTTTCGGGCAGAGAGCATGATCACGACGATACCTAGGATGGTTCCACCCAGGCTGAGATGGATGATGTGCGTGGGTAATGCGAGCCCAACCATGGCTCCGACGATGGCCATGCTCGAAGCAATCAGGGCCACTGGCATGGCCAGACGTAGGCTGGCCAAATTCGCCTTAAGCAATCCAGGACCCGCCGCCAGTGCCCCGGAAAGGGCCACCAGCAATCCGGTTCCCCGAACGAAATCCAGGTGAAATGGAAAGAAACCGCTGATGATCGGGACAAAAAGCACACCTCCTCCGACTCCACCGAGCACTGCGACAATGCCCATCAGGAAGGTCACCACCAGCAAAATCAGAGGCCAAATCCACCAGGGATAAGTAATCTCAGGAACTGATGTATCGGCTCCAAATACCAACGAGGGATTTAAAACAAACAGGATCAGCAGAAACCGGTAGTGTAAACAGTGGTCCTGCAGACGGAAGAAAAAATCCATCACGACCTCTAATATTAAAGGTTTGCTGCCCCATAAATTGCTGATTGTTGAATGAAACCCTTGGGGGCCAGAAAGAATCCCCCGATTCGAGTGTAAAAGGTTGAATCAGTAGCCCGCTTCTCCTCGGTTTACCGGAAACCCGGATGAGATCCAGTTTGCCATTCCCGAGCTGCAGATGCAGACGAGATTATCCAGTCCCTGCCTGGAAAGGATGGTGTAAACGGTTTGGGCCCTGCGTCCCGATTGGCAATAAAGGTAGACTTTTTCGTAACCACGAAGTTCTTCGATGAATTCCTGTTCTCCACCCATCGGGACGTTAAGGCTTTTCGGAACATGAGCTAAAGCATATTCCCCGGGTGTGCGAACATCGACGACACGCATTTCAGGATTGAGTACCCCCAGAATTCTATGCAGGTCATCCATCGAAAAATTCTCTTCAGTACCGTGTCCTGAGGCCGGAGACATCCCACAACTTAGATTTGCGGGGACTGCTTCGTCGATTCTGGCCGGACGTTTGAGGTTGAGGGAATTCATGACTTTGACAAATCCTTCCAGAGTTTGTTCTGCGTGGACCCTGGGGTTGAAACGTTTTTCCTCTCCAATCGTGGACGAAGACCTTCCCTGGTAGTCATGTCCTGGAAGGACTATGGTTGCATCAGGAAGGCTGTATAGTTTCCGGGAGATGCTGTTATATAGCCTCGTTGCATCACCCTGCTGAAAATCAGTTCGTCCGCAGCCCCGGATGAACAAAGTGTCTCCGGTGAAAAGCATTCCGTTCACTTTGAACGAAGTGCAGGCATCTGTATGCCCTGGAGTTGAAATCGCCTGGATTTGGTGTCGGCCGATTTCCAGTAGATCTCCATCTTGTAAGAGCACGTCCGCACAGGGAACCCCTGAGGGTTCTCCTACTGAGGTTTTGGCTCCTGTCATCTCCCGAAAAAGTCCCGCAGATGTGATGTGGTCTGCATGGACATGTGTGTCGAGGACGTATTTCAGTTCTATTCCCAGTTCCTCCAAAAGCTGGAGGTCTCTATCGAATTTTTCTTTTACTGGATCGATGATGACCCCTTCCAATGTTTCAGGGTCAAAGAGCAAATATGTATAGGTCCAGGTGTCCCGGTCAAAGAGCTGCCTGTAACCTATATCGCTGGATGCATTCATGATTTCGGGTAACTCTGGCAAAACATATCCTGAACCAGATTGAACAGTTCGACCATGCGCATATTCGCAATCCTGTAAAAGGAATAATTCGCCTCCCTTCGAGATGCCAGTACATCCCTGTTTTTCAGCAGGGAAAGATGCTGTGAAAGAGTGGTTTGGCGGAGCCCGGTTAGAAACTCGAGATCTTGAACGGTTTGTTCACCATTTCTCAATGCGCACATGATCTGGAGTCGGGCTGGGTGTGCCAAAACCTTGAGACAACCAGCAGCCTTTTCGATGTTTTCTTTCTGGTCCCCGAAAAGCGTTGTCAGTTCCGCTTTTAATGATGCATTTTTTGTCATATTTCCCAATGCGAGAGTTTTTTAAATATTCAAATATATTGATAATTACAGCGAATGGTCAAGTTTGAACTCAAAAAAATCTCCCTAGAAATTCTAAACAACTGGCACAAAATTCGCAGTTTCTTTTTGTATCATCTGAATTATTCAAAAAGCAACAATTTGATGTTGAAGGGAGATCACGATGAAGTGGTTCAAATTTGAGACGGAAGAACAACAATACCGGGAACATGAACCTGAAGGGATGTTGATCTACCTAGGACCTGAGGCGCTCAAACATGCGATTGTAGTCAATGATTTCGAGGTTTTTCAGAGCAGTCCTGAATGTGTTCCCGGAGGAAGATTGTTGGAAGTTAGCAGGCAGTTCAGTTATCGACTTCGACAAGTGGCAGATCTGGTTGAAGAACCACTGGATCAAAAAGCAGAGGTTGAGCCTGAGCAGGCACCCCCATCTAAGGAACAGCTGCAGGAAATTGAAAGTGGTGAGGAGTCAATCGATCAGGAATTCGTGGACACCTCTGAATTTGCTTCCCGCAGAGCTGATAGAAATGTTGATTCCATTTCTAAAAACCGCAAAATATTGAAAATAAGTTGATTAACTTGAGTCAAAGTTTTCAGCAAAAAGCGGAATAATCGCTAATTTGCTTGTTAAATCTTCAAGCCGTGGCTCATTCAATTGAAGCGATGTTGCCCCGTTGCAGCGTGAGTAACTGCATGTCCCGTTGAATTTCTCCCTTTTCATCAAAACTCAAAGTTCCAGTCACTCCAGGAAAACCCCTGATATTCAGCAGCGCCTGTTTCAAGTCCCCGTGACTGTGGTTTGCCTCTTCCTTAAGCAGGGATTTTATCATGGAAAGCGTATCAAAGGCATAGGCTGAATAAGAAGATGGCCGGGTGTAATTCTGGTGGCGGAACATTTCCTTCTCGTGAAGTTTAAAAAAATACTCTCTCTCCACTCCACTTTGCAGACGTGTATAGCCATCGGTGAACACCAGTTTCCGGAAAGCCTGATAGCGCGGTACAAAAGGCAGGGCGGGGTGATTCCAGCCACTGTCTCCCAGGAAGAGGGTTTTTTGCATCTGGTAAACCGATGCATAAGGAAAGATAACCTGCAGGTCCTTCATCCCACCACTGCCGATGGCAACAAAAACGGCATCAAAATTGAGAACAGGATCTTCTTTTTCTCCTAGTTCTTCAAGGTCTGCTGCTTCATCAGGGGTCATGCTTCTTAATTTTCCCGAGAAAGCATCGAATTGTTGAACAAAGCTCTTTTGTTCCCGCTGAAAGCCTACGATGGCCTCAATTTTCCCTCCGTAAGCCAAAACAGACTTCTGGAAAAGACGTGCTTTTTCATGACCTTCACGGTTTTGGATGTATAGAATCACAAAACGTCTGGCCTGATAATATTCCTTGGCGTAACGCACGAGGGAATCCACTTCCAGCTCCCAGTTCTGGTTGTTGCGAAAAACGAATGGACCGGTTTCCGGGATACTGGAAGTGAGAGACAAAGAGATCATAGGTACCTGCCAGAATTCCGCCTCTTCTGCAGCAGCTTCAGAGGTTTTCCTGGCCAATGGGCCGATCACGGCAATGACCCGTTCCTCTTCAACAAGTTCCCTGAAAACTCTGCGTGTTGTTTGGGGATTCAGTTTGGAATCACGCAGCACCAATTCAATATCTTGGAGTGGGTGATTGTTTTTCGAAAGTTTTCCTTCCTCCTCTAAAACAGGTCTGGGATAGAGCCCCAGCCTAAGGCCTTCAAGGGTTTGCTGGACCAGTTGCGAAATGCGCGGATGATTACTTGATAGTGGAAGGATGACTCCAATCCGAAGTGGATTAACATTAAGGGTGACTGACAAACGCCGACGGAGGTTTTTGAGATTCTCTGTTTTTTCTGCTTCATTGAGGCTTCTGGCATCTTCCAGCATCAGATCCAGCTGGCCTGATGCTTCTCGAAATCGTTGTTCCGCAACCAGCATTTCCAATAGCCTGGAGGGAAACCATTCCTGAACCAACTCAAGATCCGCATAGGTCTGGAACAGATTGCGCAGACCTTCAACACTCTCCATTTGCCTCAGAAGTTCACGAATTACTTCTTCATCAGCATTGGAGGAGGTAAGGGGATTATTCAGTTCCTCCAGACGGTAACGCAATGCAGTGGTAATATTTCCTTGTTGAATGGCATCTTCACTCAAGAGCATCAAAAGATGGCTCAACTGGTCTGGCTTAAGGTTGGAAAGACTGAGATTCTCCAGCTTAGCATTGCGTTCAAGCCTTTTCTGTTGCCCTTGAAGTGACAGTTGAAGGTAGTAGTAGATCTCTGGAACCCATAGGCTGAAGGAAAGTTCTTGAAGAAAAGCACGACACATTTCTTCTGCGGCCTGCAGCCGGTCTAAATGATAGAGTAACTGGATTTTAAGCCGAGCCCGGTCTTCCAGCAGTAGCTGATGTTCGATTTGTTCAAAGTCGATTTTTGCTTGAAGTGGGTCTTCGAGCAGGTAGCTCTGCACCGATTCAATGCTTGCGTTTGATTTATTTTTCTCAGAAGACTCCAAACTCAGCTGATCCGAGGAGTTATCTCCTCTTTCAGAAAAATCCCTAGGCATCAAAATTCCTGGAGAATCCTCAAAGAGAGTACTTCCAGTGGGGAAATTCAGTTCGATCTCGGGAATATTTTCAGCAGAGGGGTTTCCCAGCAGGAAGGGTTCTAGAATCTTTCGGGGTCTCGCTTCATCAGCAGTAAGCTTTGGTGCTCGAATTCCAGGTTTTTCGAGGACTGGTGCTACCTTTTCTGATGAAGCGGGCTTCAACCCCATCAGTTCTTCGATCACCTGCCGGTCATATCCGCTAATGTTGTCGGGAGGGATCTCCCTTTCTTCGGAAGGTGGTGGGTTATGACGCACCAGCCAGTCCGGATCACTCAGCAGGCTTTGGGATTGAAGTGGAGTTGGAAGAAGGATCCAACTGGCCAGGCAAAAAGTGAAGGTGACCAAAATGTGGAAGCCGATTGGCAAACCGGAAGAAGTTCCGGTTCTTTTTCCGTTCTTTAATGAAAACGGAATATCCTGATAAAATTTGAAAGGTTTCAAAAAAATATGCCGAGCAAAGTGTAGAGCAGTACAACATCCGTGGTCAGCATGATCCAGTTGATCAACTTCTGAGTGCTGGAATTGAGATAATCATAATTCCGTTTGAAAAAAGTTTTCAGTACAAAACGGGATTGGGGTGCGAGCCAGTTCATATTTCCCTCAAATCATAACAGATGTTGTTTGATAAAACGGTTTTTAACCTTCCACGATACGTGCCGGGAAACGTTGGTTTTCCTGGCGTATGGTCAGGTGCTGTGTATCAAAATACTCCAACAAATCCACCGCATGTTTCCTGGAAATGTCGAGTAGTTCCTTGAAATCGATGACGGAGATGACAGGGCTATTCTTGAAATGTTCTCTAAGCTGAGTGATCGCATTCTCAATCTGTCCCGGAGTATAATACAGATCTTCTGAAACCTGGACCAGCCGGTTTTGATGTGCGCAGGCTTTTAACATTGCAATTCCTTCTTTTTCATTCAAATCCAGTTCCTGAAGCAGGAGGGTTCTCCGCAGGGGCTGAAAACCACCTTGGGTTACCAGATCGGTGCAGCGCTGCATCATTTCTTCAGTCTGCTCGGATACTCCTCCCTCGTGTTCCTCAAGGGCATAAAAAGCACCTCTGGACACGATCATCCCGATTTTTACCAGGTACTTGAGCAGCACTTCCATCTCGCGGTCCTGGAACAATAAAGAAAGCTTGCCCCCCAGTTCCACACGGTTCATCCCTTCACGTTCAGGAAATCGCTGGTGATGATGTTTGAGTACCTTCTGAAGAAAATTACCGATGCGTTCGATGTGTGCAGAATGAAGAAATCTTTTCTTCACCGGCTCCACACAGAGGATCTGTTGGCGGCTTTGCAAACCCTGCAGAATTTTTGTGGACTGACGTCCTGAAAGACCGGTTCGCAGGGTTAGTTCATGTTCTATGACGCCCCCAACGGATTGGAGGTAGATCACTTCCTCCACTCGGCCTTCAAGATCATCAGAGGCCAGGCGTTTTAAACGTTCTGCAAGTTTTCGTTTGATCCTCCGAGATTTTCCAGGCGCGGGATCAATGATCCTCCCTCCTCCCAAAGTCATCAACGGAGAGTAACTGCGAAGAATGAAACGGTCTCCATATCGGCTACCGACTTCCTCTTCAAGCCTGAGTTGAGCAAGGGTCGAAGATCCCGGAGTCAGTCTTTCGTTTTCAAGCAGGATCACACGTCCCATTACTTCGCGGCTTCCAAGATGAAAACGGACCCTGCTGCGCTGCTTTATTTCTGCAGGAGTGTCTTTCAGCAATGTGAGTTCCACGTTGAGCATGAAGCTTGTGACCAGTGAATCACTGGGTGCCAACTGGTCTCCGCGCTTGATGCTCAAGTGTGAAATGCCGGCAAGGTTGAGTGCGGCACGGTTTCCCGCATGAACCTCATTGCGGACTGCTCCGTGAACCTGGATTCCCCGAATCCGGATACTTTCCCTTCCTGGAAATCGATCCAGTTCCTCCTCGGTCTGGACCCTTCCTGAAAGCACGGTACCTGTGATGACGGTGCCAAAACCCTTGACTGAAAAAGAACGGTCGACAAACAAACGGAAAGACTGGCCCAGATCGGGAGGAGCCAGTTGGCTGCGCAGTTTTTGGAGGGCGGTTTTCAGTTCCGGAATTCCTTTGCCACTGAGGGATGAGACAGGAATAACCGGCTTGCCTTCCAAAAAGGTCCCTTGCACCAGTTCCTCGACCTCACTTTGACAAAGCTCGATCATTTCGGGATCTTCCACCAGGTCGATACGTGTCAGGACAATGAGACCGTCCGGAATTTCAAGAAGGTTGCAAATATTGAGGTGTTCACGGGTCTGGGGCATGACTCCTTCGTCAGCGGCTATCACCAGTAAAACCGCATCGAATCCTGCTACTCCGGCCAGCATGTTGTGGACGAATTTCTCGTGTCCAGGAACGTCTACAAATGCCAGCTTGGTTCCTACTTCATCCTGGTACGGTGCAAAACCAAGGTCTATGGTGATGCCTCTCTGTTTCTCTTCTTCGAAACGGTCTGCATCGACCCCTGTCAGTGCCTTGATCAGGGCGGTTTTCCCATGATCAATATGACCGCTGGTACCAACCACAAATTCGCGGGATTCCTGATGGGATGGAAGCATTGAGGGATCAAAAAGGAAAAGTGAACACTGAAATGGTGCATCGAAGGAGAGTCAGAATCAAGAAACTCCTGGTTCAGAATGAAGGAGGTAGGAAGGCTTGTTGACCTCCGAAGGGACAGAAATGCTGATTTTGGAAAATTCAGAACGTATCTTAGTGTTCCGATTTTGCTCAAAGAATCTGAGATAGCAGGGTTACTTCACAAAAAATCAGCACAAAGAAAAAGGTCAAACCTGCCAGCGCAGAATAAAAAGGGGCCAGCAACGGATGCGGGTCAGAAGCTTCTGAAAATAAACCCGGACTGTTTCCTCCGGCCAGTAGTTTTTTAGAAGAATGAGGGGAAATTCTTATTTGGGGCAGCATAGATCCTCCATGATCTTAGTAACATCCTGTTCTTTCACTCGTTCCAATTCGAAACAAGGTTTTTAACTAAAGCTGCAAAAATTATTCCTAATTTTCTACTTTTGGAAATAGCTAGATTTAGCCGAGGCGGCTGGAATTTTGGCGAAGGTAATGGTCGGCGAGGACGAGATGAATCATGGCTTCGACCATCGGAACGGCTCTTGGAAGGACACAAGGGTCATGTCGGCCTTTGGCTTGGAATGTGGTTGATTTAGCGTTTCGGGTGACAGTTTCCTGTTCGTGGTTGATGGTTGCGGTGGGTTTGAAGGCAATCCTCAGGTCGATATCCTCCCCGTTGGAAATGCCTCCCTGGATGCCCGCAGAGCGATTGGAACGGGTCCGCACCTCACCATCTTTAATGACATAGGCATCATTGTGTTCTGAGCCACTGAGGGAGACGGATTGGAAGCCTAGGCCGAATTCAACCCCGCGTGTCGCGGGAAGGGACATCAGTGCTTTGGCCAGGTCCGCGGTAAGTTTATCGAAAACGGGTTCTCCCAGTCCGACAGGAACATTGCGACTCATTGCACGAATGATCCCTCCCACACTGTCGCCTTTTTTGCGAACGTCCAGGATCCGCTGTTCCATTGCCTTTGAGGCTTCCGGGTTGGGACAGCGAACGATGCTTTGTTCAATCTGCTCTTCAGTCACCGTAGAAGGATTGATATCAGCTCTGAGGGTGTGGATCTGTTCGACCCAGGCCAGGGTTTGGGTTCCGTTCCAGTGTTTCAAAAGTTTTTTAGCCAAAGCCCCTGCTGCAACACGGCCGATGGTTTCCCGGGCACTAGCCCTTCCTCCTCCCATCCAGTTGCGGATCCCGTATTTGGCTTCGTAGGTATAATCCGCATGGCTTGGCCGATAGAGGTCTTTGAGATGGTCATAGGCCTGAGGACGTGCATCCTGGTTTTCCACCATGATCGAAATTGCAGTACCGGTGGTTTTGCCTTCAAAGGTTCCGGAAAGGATGCGGGCGGAGTCGCTTTCCTTGCGTTGAGTGGTGATTTTACTCTGGCCGGGACGACGGCGGTCCAGTTCATACTGAATTTCGGCCTCACTGATTTCAAGGCCGGCAGGGCAACCATCAATCACTACACCAACTCCTCTACCATGGGATTCGCCCCACGTTGTGATACGGAAGAGGTGTCCGAAACTGTCGCCCATCAGAGTTTTTATTGTTTTTTATGCGACCAGGGGTACAGCCTGTCTTGAAGAGGATCCCAAGTGAGAGAGATCGGCGATTTTCAAATCGAATTGTTTCGCCAGTTGAAGGGTTTCTTCCAGAGATGCCAGTGCATCCTGAGGTCGATGTGCATCCGAATTACAAACCACTCGGATGTCATATTCTGAGGCCAACTCCCAGAAGGGAGGCCAGGGATATTGGGGTCTTGGTCCATTGGAAGTCTGAACCGGTTCCTTGCGCATGCCATAGCCGTTGATTTCAAGAGGAATCCTGGTTTCCTCCGCGGCACTGAGGATATCTCTGGAACAGGAAGTCAGGTCCTCGTTCCAGAATTCATTTGAACAGCCGAAAAGATCAGGATGGGCGATGAAAGCATAGAGACCGGTTTCCATGATTTCGATCAAGTGACGGCTGTATGCGTTGAGCATTTTAGGATGGTCCATATTGGCAAAAGAGTTGCGCCAGGAGCCCTCAATTGGTGTGTAGTGTCCTGCACCAATCAGGTAATCATAATCTCTGCGACCAAGCAGTTCATCTTCGTAAAAAGCATGAAATTCTGGAAAATATTCGCATTCCATTCCAAGTAGGACCTCGATCTCAGGAAAATCTGCCTGAGCACGACGCACTGCAGCCTCATACGAATCAAGTTCGTCGAGTGCCATCCTCACATCGGCATACCTGCCGTCCGGAATGGGTGAATGATCGGAAATGCCGTAAACCGAGGCTCCTCCTTGAAAGGCAGTGCGAACGTAGTCCAAGGCATCTCCCTGGGCATGTTTGCAGCGGTAGGTATGGGAATGGTAATTGGTGATTTTCATTTTCCAAACGGGCGTAGATTCGCATCCATCTGTTCAAGGGGTATTTTGAAGATGTTGGAATCTTTAAACAAACGATAACACTCCTGTCAGCGTAGAAGCAAGGAGCTCAATGATTTTGAGGATTCTACAGGGTTTGACATTCGGCTCAGCTCCCATCATTTTTTAATTTCTTTTGAACCACCCCTGAACCATGTTTGAAAAACCAGATTTCAACCTAATTCAAATTTTAGAGGAAAGGATTCCACTGATTGGAGATGGCGGAGTCGGCACTCTACTGAGATCATTTGGCCTGGAAGAGAGATTTCCGGCGATACAGGCGAATCTGGAGCAACCCGAACTGGTGAAGAGGATGCATCAGGCTTATCTCCGCAAGGGGACGAGGTTGATCAGGACCAACAGCATTCTTCCTAAAGGGGAGCAATGGTCCAGCATTGAAAACCGTCTGGAAGCTTTGATCAATTCTGCATCAGCCCTGGCACGTGAGGTGTCCAACAACCGGGCTGTTGTTGCTGGAAGAATCACGGGTGCCCCTGAGGAATGGAGTGCAGAGGCCAAATACCAGCTTTATGGTGAACAGGCTGTATATTTCAGTGACACGAAGGTTGATCTAATCTGGCTTGAGCAATTTACCAGCTGCGAAGAAATGCTGTTGGCCTTGAGAGCTGTTCGGCAAGTCAGTGCGGTTCAAACGGTAGCACACCTCAGTCTCGAACCAGGTAGAACCTCCCTGGATCTGACAGAAGAACTCAAGCACTTGATGAACTCAGGTGCAACTTTTGTTGGTGTGATGATCGATTCCCCAGAATTCTTGCAGGAAACCCTGCTCCAGGAACTGATTGATGAACTGGGCATTTTAAGTCTTGTGTTGGATCTTGTATTGGATCAGGAAAAATTTCCAGATTTGAAAGAAGTTTTTCGAAAGAATATTCCCTCAGAAACCGCATTGATCTGCGGAGGACAAAACTTTCTTCCGGATCACATCCATGATCTTTCCTTCATGCATGAAGGTAGATAAAGAAAATGACCTAAAAATGAGCAACGGCTGAACATGAAAATTGCGATTCTTGATGATTACCTAGGGGTAGCCCTCGAATTAGCAGACTGGAAACAACTCAGTGGTGATGTTGAGCTAAAGGTTTTCCGGGAGCCTTTTTCTGATGAACTGGATGCTGCTTCAAGTCTTCAGGGCTTTGAGGTGATTGTTGCGATGAGGGAACGTACTGGCTTTCCAGCTAGCCTGCTGAAGCAACTGCCTCAACTCAAATTGCTCGTTACCACAGGCATGAGAAATCTCAGCATCGACATGGAGGCTGCGGCGGAACAGGGGGTCGTTGTATGCGGGACCGGAATGCTCGGTTATCCAACTGCGGAACTGACCTGGGCCTTGATCCTTGGATTAGCGAGAAATTTGAATCATGAGGATCAATCCATGAAGGAGGGAAATTGGCATATCAGCCTGGGAACAGGATTGCGGGAAAAAACCCTTGGGCTTTATGGTCTTGGAAAACTGGGCAGTCAAGTCGCCAGGATTGGGCAAGCTTTTGGAATGCATGTGATTGCCTGGAGCTCCCATCTAACGCAAGAGCGCTGTTCTGAGGTTGAAGTGGATCTGGTTTCAAAAGAAGAACTGTTCCGTCAATCGGACTTCCTCTCCATTCACCTTGTTCTCAGTGAGAGAACCCGGGGGAGTGTTGGTCAAATGGAACTGAACTGGATGAAACCTGGAGCTTATCTGGTCAACACCTCCCGCGGGCCCATCGTGAATGAATCCGATCTGCTGGAGGCCCTTGAGTCAAAACGTTTTGCAGGAGCAGCGGTGGATGTTTATGAGATCGAGCCTCTTCCGCCGGATCACCCTTTCCGTTCGAAGAAGAATATGTTGCTGACAGGACACATTGGTTATGTAACCCGGGAGAATTTTGCTAAAGCCTATGGCGAGGCGATGGAAAATATTTTGTCCTGGCAGGCAGGAAAACCTGTCAGAGTCTTGAACTCAAAATGATTTTAACTCAAAAAAGTTTCTTTTGGATTAGAAGGTGAATCCAACACCTAGACCATATTGAGAGGTGGTCCAGCTAAGTTTTTCGCTTTTTCCAGGAGGCGTGAGCCCATAACTCCGCTTTCTTTGATCATAAAAAAGATAATAATCCATATTACCATTGGTGATCCCAGCATTTGCGTATATCCCCCAACCTCCGAAGTCACTGGAAGATTGGCTATCCTGGTCACTTTTTCGTGTGACTTCAGCTTGACCTGCAAGCGGTAGGTCAAAAGTCGCTCCTGTCAACAAGCGGTAACTGTCAGTGATTTGAAGTCCGAAATACGAACCTCCCAGTTTCAGGAAATGCGAGGTGTAACTGCCTTTGTAGCTTTCGGAGGTATTGTTAAATCGAACACTGCTGTATTCATAGCCTGTTTCAATGTCCATATCCTGGTCATAAGGAATCAAGACACCCAGGCCCAATCCGAATCCTCCCTGGGAAACAAAACTGTCGAGACCATTCACCGAATAGCTTCCGCCTAATGGGAGGTCCAGTCGAAGTTTGACTTTTATGGCCGATGCACTTGAGGGTAAAAAAGCAAATATTGAGTAAATCACCATCAGCAGGCCGCATATTTTTTTCTTCATGGCTTTATTCTTTGGAGTTTGAAATATGTTTTTCCAGAGTATCTCATCCTGATCTCAGATCTTCCAGAACTTTGATTCGAATTATTGTTCAGGAAGACTGTAACGTTTCGGCAGTCATGAGATCAAAAGACTCGATGACATGGTATTGGGCACCTTCTGGATGGAGGATGCTTTCATAAAGAACCACCTGTTTCACAGGTATTTGGGTTTCAATAAAGAGCGGGGGAAGCCCTGGTGAGTTCCGCCTCCTTCCGTTCATACGGGCCAGGGTCACATGTGGAACAAAACGGCGGCGTTCCAGTACGATGCCTGCTTTCCTTGCAGCCTGCCTGCAACTGCTTTGCAGGGTTTTCAACCATTCGGAAGTTTCTGCCAAAGCCGCAATGACCCGCGGGCGTGCATTGAAAGGGAAAGGGGAAACTTCATTGAATCGGAGGATTCCCATAGTTATTTCAGCAAGGCTTTGGCCCAGGATACGTGCCAGGCTCTCCAGCCGTTCTTCCTCCACATTCCCAAGAAATGCAAGGGTCATGTGGCAATTTTGAGGAGGCAGCCAGCGGATTTGCTGAAAATGCTCTATATTGCACAGCGTTTCGGCAACTTCAAAAAAGGAAGCGGCCATTTCCTCGGATAGAGGAAGGGCAATGAATGAACGGATATCCACGGTGTTATCCTGATATGGAGAATCCCTCCACTAATAGAGCGGGAATGAAACGACTGCTGAGGTTCGGCTGGTAACGATCTCCAAATCCCCGAATGTTGAGCAGCAAATCAAAGAAATTACCCGCAATGGTGACGCTGTCTACAGGCTGGACACGTTGACCATTTTTGTATAGAAATCCCTGAACACCAATCGAAATGTCACCACTGATTGGATTGCAACCTGCTGCCCCATCCAACTGTGTCACCAGCAGACACTCCTCAGGGATCGAGCATAATCCTTCCAGACTGTGTTCTCCGGTTTCAATGACCAGATTGTGGGTAGTGGTTGAAATGCCCGAATCATAATTTCTCGAAGCATGTCCTGATGATGAGAGGCCTTCTTTGGCACCAGATTCAACATGGTATAAAAAATGGGAAAAGATTCCGGAATCGATGAGTTTGATTGGTTTGGTGGGAATTCCTTCGTCGTCCAGGGTCCGGCTCGCTCCACCTCCAGGAAGATGTGGATCATCCAGAAGTGTCAATCCTGTAACTGCGATTTCCTCGTTGAGCCGTCCTTTCAGCCTGGATGTGCCCTTCTGGGCTGCTTCACCATAAAAACCACGGAAATACATACTCAACAACCTGGGTGAACAATACTCATCTAGAACGACAGGCATTTTTCGGCTTTCAATGCTGGTTGCACGGAGGAGTTCCGAGGCTTTTTCGACAGCTCTGATGCCTAGCCTGCGCCCGGCTTCGGGATCCCATTTTCGTTGGGACCAGAACTCGAACCCTGACTTTCGACGTTCTCCTTCTTCAAGAAGTGTCCCACAATAGGCTCCAATCTGATTTGAACGTTCAGAATGTTCCACCCCATGGGTTGAGACAAGCATCCGTTCTGAAATATTTTTTGAAACACCGAGGTAAGGAATGGCTGTCAATCGAGGGTCTGTTTCTCTGGCTGCTGCTTCTGTTTCCAGTCCCATCCGGCTCAGGTCCTCGACATTCAGCTGATTCAAATCCTCATGATAGAGTTCCAGCTTCCTTTCATCGACCTGGACTGATTCTGCTTCGGGCATAAAAATCTCGACAGGATCCTGAAAATCAGAATTGCTGCGTGCCTTGAGCAAGGCCCGTTCGATGGTTTGCTGATCCAGTTTTTCGGTGGAGGCGAATCCGCTTCGACCCTCGTTTAAAACCCTTACTCCAAGACCCAGGCTGGTGGATTGTTCAACCTTCTCCACCTTTCCATCACGAATCTGGACTTCGAGTTCTTCAGTGCGTTCGACCAAGGCATCGACGTTTTTGAGACCAATTTTTTTTGCAATGCTCAGTACTTCCTTGGAAGCTTGCTGGAAATCCATCATCGCCCTCCCACAAGAATCGAATCAATTTTCAACGATGGCTGTCCTACGGTTGTTGGAACCCAACCACTTGAGGCACCACACATGCCTGCGGCCAATTCCAGATCGTTTCCAATCATCGAAATCCGGGGAAGAACTTCAAATCCTTTGCCGATCAGGGTGGCTCCACGAACCGGCTCAGCAATTTTCCCTTTTCGGATGGCATAACCTTCCTGAACTGCAAAATTGAACTCGCCGGTTGCTGGATTGACGGAGCCTCCACCCATTTTCTTTGCAAAAAGTCCGAAGTCTACGGATGCGATCATGTCATCGAAGGAATCCTTTCCATTGTCAATGAAGGTGTTTCTCATTCTCGAAACCGGTGCGAATTTATAAGATTCCCTTCGTGCAGAACCGGTGCGCTCCATTTCTACTTGTTTGGCTCCGATACGGTCGCTCAGGTAACTTTTGAGCACTCCGTTTTCAATGAGCACGGTACGTTTGGAAGGAAGTCCTTCATCGTCAATGTTCAGGGAACCCCAGCGTTGGGACAGGGTTCCGTCGTCGATTGCGGTTAAAACCGGTTGGGCAACACGTTCTCCGAGTTTACCACAAAAAGGAGAGGCGTTTTTTCGAATGGCTTCGGTTTCCAGTGGATGTCCGCATGCTTCATGGAAGATCACTCCTCCAAATCCATTACCGAGTACCACGGGCATCGTTCCTCCTTCGATGTAGCCCGCATCGGCCATCAGCAAGGCGGACTCGGCTGCTTCTCGACTTATTTTTTCGACATCGATTTCACGGAAAAATTCGTAACCTCCAAGAACTCCGGGGCTTTCAGCCGCGGATTGGGGTCCGTCTCCTTTTTCCGCAATGGCTGAGAGCCTCATCCTCGCGTAATCCCTTGAATCCTCAACCAACAACCCTTCACTGTTGGCAATCAGGACTTTTCTTTGTTTTTCATGCATGTTGGCATTCACCTGTTGGATGGCCTCGCTCTGGCTACGGGTGTTTTCATCGAATTTTCTCAGCAGATCCACCCGTTCGCGGCCTGAAACCGATTCGGGATTGACGGCTACGTGATGGATGTCTTCAATGGGTTGTTGCTGAAGGGGTCTCAAGCTTTCGGAAGATCCGGCATGGCCGGATTCAGAAAGGTTTCCGGTCAGCTTGATAAGATTTGCTTCATCTGGGTCGCTGCTGTAGCCGTAATAGGCCTCATCCCCGTATAGAAGACGTATGCCGATTCCAAAGGAGTTGGAGGACTGGATCTGATCAATTTTTTGGTCAATCAGGTTAAAGGAAGAAGTAAGTGAATCCTCAACAAACACTTCTGCGAAATCAGCACCTTTCGTGATTCCGTGTTCTAGGATTTTTGATAAGGTTTCCTGTTCTATCATCGGATGCTTTGGATTGAGATTATTTTTCCATATACTAGCAAATTCTGACCTCAAAACGCCATCAGCATCCAAGTTCACTTTCTATAATTTCATGGGATAATTGGATCTGTTAATGAATGTTGTGTTTTGATCCCCAGTAATCGGTCCCTTGATGAAGACTTGTATTTCCGGTTTCAAACGAGTGTTGTTCTATCGGGAAATATGACAAACTTTCGTGTATGTTAGGCTTTATAATTTGATTCTCAAATCACCCAATGCTGGCTGAAAATCCCAAGGACCAACTTCAAGGGAAACGCGTAGCCCTAGTACATGACTGGCTCAATGGAATGCGTGGTGGCGAAAAATGCCTGGAGGTTCTCTGCGAAATGTTTCCCGATGCGACCCTTTTCACCCTGATTCATGAAAAAGGAAGGCTATCAAAGACCATCGAGCAGATGCAGATTCAAACATCCTTCATCCAGAAACTGCCTTTTGGATTAAGCCGCTATCGACACTACCTTCCAATCATGCCGAAAGCCATCGAGTGCTTCGATTTCAGTTCTTTCGATTTGGTCATCAGTACCAGCCACTGTGTCGCCAAGGGAGCCATTCCTGGTCCTGAAACCTTCCACATATCTTATGTTCATGCTCCCATGCGCTACGTTTGGGATGCGTTTGATACCTACTTCCGGCGTGCACAGACTCGGCCTTGGATCCGCTGGGCGGCAATGTTAGCAAGGCCCTACCTTCGTCACTGGGACCAACGGAGTTCAAATCGGGTTCACCGATTTCTCTGCAACAGTGTCAATATCCAAAAAAAAATCGAGCAATATTATGGACGTGAATCCCAGGTGATTCATCCTCCAGTGGACCTCAATCGCTTTACTCCCGGAGGAGTTAAAAAGGATTTTTACCTGATGATCGGTGCCTTCGCACCGAACAAACGTGTCGATCTTGCCATCAGGGTTTTCAACGGCCTAAAACTGCACTTGAAGATCGTGGGCAGAGGTCAGGATGAAGCCTATTGCCGATCGATTGCCGGAGAGACGATTAGTTTCCTTGGTGAATGTAATGACGATCAAATACTTCGCCTGTATCAGGAAGCCAGGGCCTTTGTCTTTCCAGGTGAAGATGATTTCGGAATCACACCCTTGGAAGCCCAGGCTTGTGCTACACCGGTGATTGCTTATGCTGCAGGAGGTGCTTTGGAGACGGTTAACGAACAGACTGGGATCTTTTTCCATCAGCAGACAGAAGACGCACTCAGTCAAGCGGTGGAAGAAATGGAAACCCGTCATTCAAGTTTCCAACGTGAAGAATTCCAAAAAAATACCTCACGCTTCAGTCGCAAGCGATATCAGCAAGAGATATCCCAAGTCATAAACGTGTCTTATGAAGACTGGAGAATCCAACACATGGGAGATGTATGATGTCAAATCGATACATTGATTAAATGAATCCCATTTGAGTTTGTTGATTCAGCACTTTGAAGGCTCAAATTTCTACATGTGCTACATTATTTTTTGATTTTGGATGAGATTTTGCTTGATTTCCGAGTTTCCTACATTCTGATCTTTCACAAGGGTTGTAGTTTTGAAAAAGGTTTGATCAAGCTGTCTTGACAGAGTTGGGGGTGACTGAGACTATAGCAATTGACTGGAAGATGTGTATAAAGGAAATTGTTTCAGGATCTCAAATTCTGATTGCAACAAATGCATGATCAAAATTATTTACCTACTAAAATGATGTTTGGATGATCCATTATTCAAAAATCATTTTTTATGTCAAAGAATTAGTGAAAAACAACAAAAAAATATATTTTTTTCTTACTCTATTTAGTTATTTAATTTTAATTATAGGAAATACGAATTTAAAAGCCGGCGAAAATCAATTAATCGATTTAGATAAAAGGCTAGATAAAATCTCTGAAATTTCTGAAAAGGTATTTGATTTCAGCAAGTCAAAAGGTTTATTTACTATTGATAAAAAAAAATCAAGTCTAGAGAAAAAAGAAAGTGATGATCTTGTTATATACATTACTTCACCCCGAAGCATCCAATCTACAGAAGGTTCTTTTGAAATTCACGTCAGTTCTTTTAACCCGATTCTTTCCGTGAGAATAAATGATACAAGTTTATCGGTTGATAATGAAAGTTTTGAATTTTCTTATAGTTACGCAAATAATATATTAAATCCTGGCGAAAACATCCTACTTATTGAAGTGATTACTATAAATGGAAGTACGGATAAAGAATTTAAAATCTTTCTAGAGGACTCATTCTACAAATTTGCAGAAATGAGAAAATCGAGTTTTACACTAGTTAATGTATTAGGATTTAACCGAGATAATAATGTTAACAGTGCGCCCTCGGATAAAGAAGAAGCAATGAAAGGAAGTTTAACCATTGTTGCAGTAGGACAAATTGTAACCGGTTATTCATCAGCATTTGTAATTACCTCCATTTTAAATTTTGATGATCAATTTAATTCAAAATATGACTCAAAACAGATCATTTTCCGTCAAATTGGTATTGATTGGAATGATCAAAAAACAGATTTTGGTGATTTTACTATAGGGTCAGGTACAAGCATGGTAGGTCTTTGGGATAAAGAGAGACAATCTCAAATACGTGACCCCTTTTACGATAAATACAAAAAGATTTCTCAAGAGAATTTTTTTCAATTCAAACTCAAAGTTGATTTTCAGGAATTATTAAAATGGGAAACATCTCTAAAATATAGTATCAAAGATGATTACAGTATGGTCACTTCAACGCAACAAAAGGCTCCTAAAATTTATGTCAACAAAATCGGTCAAGGTTTCGAAACAAAATGGTTTGATATGACCTGGTTGATGTCTCTTGATTATTCTCAGACGGATGCGGCAAGCGATACCAAGGATTTTGTTGATTCAGGAATTAGTTTTAAAGTGACATGGCCGATGAAAACCATTCCTATGAATTTTCAATATGGACTGACGGACCAACAATACAAAACTGCAGAACCTGCAACAGGGGTAAGAACACACAATAATTCAAGTTATGCTGTTTTTGGAGCCAACTATCAGGTTTATGCTTGGCTTTCATTAGCGTATTCACACCGCTATGAAGTAAATGAATCCAACATAATCAATTCAGATTATAGTAAAAACACAGACTCACTCAACTTCACTATTATTTTCTAAATGATGATTCGGCATTTACTCACATTAATGCTTTTTTTTGTTGCAGGTTATGTTTTAGCGAGTGAAGTCAAATTATCACTGGAAACGGGCCGTGTAAAAATTAAAAAACAAGGAAATATTCGATTTATTAGCCATTCAGATCCTTTGAACCCCTTGATTGTTGAATTAGAACTCGGGGAACAAATTCTTACAGGAAAAAATACCCGTGCCACCATTAAAATGCGGGGTAAGGAAGAAGAGATTCGATTGCGGGTGGATACCTTGTTTCAGGTCAATTCCCTTGAGCCGAATCAAACTGAAGTTGAGATGCCCACGGGAAAAGCGCGATTCAAAATTAAACGTAAATTGAATCGTAAGAAAAAACGAAAAAGGCAATTCAATGTTCGGACGGTTACAGCTTTGATTGGGGTAAGGGGAACCGAGTTTGTTATGGGAACAAGTGGAGCATCTACGAGTCTCCTGACTCTGGATGGATCAGTAGAAATGGCTGCCGCTGCCGCACCGCAGATAAAAGTTGAAGTTTCTGTAGGACAAGCAAGCAAAATGGAAGTTGGAAAAGCTCCTACTCCTCCAATTACCGTCCCACCTGCCTTACAAAGTTCGATTGTTGAAAGTGATAGTTCAGAGACTTTCGGTGAGGTCTCATTTCCTCCTGCTCAAGACCTAGAGGAGGCGGTTGCAGAACAGAAGGAAAAAGAAGAGAAGGAAAAAGAGGAGCAGAAAGAAGAGAAGCAGGAAGAGGAAGAAGAGGAAGAAGAGGAAGAGGAAGAACCCGATC